>UOFT01000011.1_pt1 | contig 48597 bp, 43 predicted proteins | sample 1990121 | NCBI WGS metagenome assembly UOFT01 (sample SAMEA4728526, study PRJEB27164) | hydrothermal vent metagenome | biome: marine basaltic hydrothermal vent biome; feature: marine hydrothermal vent; material: mineral | place: Pacific Ocean | collected 2011-06-14/2011-07-23 | depth 1741 m
GAAGTGCTGGTACGTTCTTTAACCGCTCAGTTTGATCAATATGTAAAACTAAACAAGAAAGTCCCCCCTGAAATTTTAACATCACTTTCAAGCATTGATGACCCAAGCCGTTTAGTGGATACCATTGCTGCACACATGGCGCTTAAAGTGGATGAAAAACAAACCGTACTGGAAATTGAATCCTTAAAAGAACGCTTTGAGCATTTAATGGGTTTAATGGAATCGGAAATTGATTTACTTCAAGTTGAAAAACGTATTCGTGGGCGTGTTAAACGTCAAATGGAAAAGAGCCAACGTGAATATTATTTGAATGAGCAAATGAAAGCCATTCAAAAAGAACTCGGTGACATGGATGATGTGCCGAATGAACTCGACGAACTCGAACAAAAAATTGAAACCGGTGGTTTATCAAAAGAAGCGAAGACCAAAGCGAAGTCTGAGTTTCAGAAATTAAAAATGATGTCTCCGATGTCAGCCGAAGCAACGGTGGTCAGAAATTACTTAGACTGGATACTTAATCTTCCTTGGAAAAAGCGTTCAAAAGTGCGTCGTGATCTTGCAAAAGCAGAAGACGTGCTAGAAGAAGATCACTATGGTTTGGATAAAGTCAAAGAACGTATTTTAGAGTACCTTGCTGTTCAGCAGCGAATGAATAAAATGAAAGGCCCTATTTTATGTTTAGTCGGGCCACCGGGTGTGGGTAAGACTTCACTGGGTAAGTCGATTGCGCGAGCAACCGGCCGTAAATATATGCGCATGGCCTTAGGTGGTGTGCGTGACGAAGCTGAAATACGCGGCCACCGTCGTACTTACATTGGTTCAATGCCGGGCAAGATTGTGCAGAACTTAAGTAAAGTGGGTACGCGGAATCCATTATTCTTACTCGATGAAATTGACAAGATGGCAATGGATTTCCGTGGTGATCCGGCTTCTGCATTACTGGAAGTGCTCGATCCAGAACAGAATCATACTTTTAACGATCATTATCTGGAAGTCGATTATGACCTGTCCGAAGTTATGTTCGTTGCCACCTCCAACACGATGAATATTCCCGGTCCACTGCTGGACAGAATGGAAGTGATCCGCTTATCGGGTTATACCGAAGACGAGAAAGTAAACATTGCGACCCGTTATTTGGTGAACAAGCAAATTAAAAATAACGGCCTCAAAGAAAACGAAATCAGCATTGCAGAAGATGCAATACAAAGTATTATTCGTTATTACACACGTGAAGCCGGTGTGCGTAATTTAGAACGTGAGATTGCAAAAATTTGCCGTAAAGTGGTAAAAGAAATTTTACTGGATAAAGAAGTCGGCAAGATTAATGTAAGCGCAGAGAATCTGGATAAATACCTTGGCGTGCAACGTTTCCGCTTTGGACGAGCTGAAGAAGAAGACCAAATTGGTCAAGTAACGGGCTTAGCTTGGACGGAAGTGGGTGGTGAATTACTCACCATTGAAACTGCGCTAATGATAGGTAAAGGCAAGCATACGGTGACAGGGCAGTTGGGCGATGTGATGAAAGAATCCATTCAGGCTGCCATGACAGTGGTCAGAAGTCGTTCGGATATCCTCGGTATTACACAGGAAACATTCGAGAAAAATGATATTCACGTGCATGTCCCTGAAGGCGCTATTCCGAAGGATGGCCCGAGTGCAGGCGTGGGTATGTGTACGGCGCTGGTTTCTGCTTTAACGGGTATCCCTGTTAAAGCTGACGTTGCGATGACCGGCGAGATTACCCTGCGTGGGCAGGTGCTGCCTATTGGTGGTTTAAAAGAAAAACTACTGGCGGCAAGACGGGGCGGGATAAAAACGGTAATTATTCCTCAGGAAAATGAGCGCGATTTAACAGAAATTCCCGATACAATTACCGATGAATTAGATATAATACCGGTTCAATGGATTGAGCAGGTTTTGGATATTGCATTAAAATACAAGCCAGAACCGATTGATGATAAAGAAGTTGGGAAAGGTTCGGATAAAGCCAAAAAAGATAACCCTAACTCGCTTAGAACACATTAAATTATCAATTTTTAGTTATGATTTACCGTTAAGATTACAAACAATGGTATTGAATAACTGTTGTGTCGTGAAAAGTATTGTTCTTTACGAATACGTAATAAATAATATTAGTTTCGGCAATAAAAACCTCCGTTATATTTAACGGTATATAATACACACCTGACGTAAGGGGAAAAACGAGTGAATAAATCAGAATTGATCGATATTGTAGCCGAGGGCGCAGACATATCAAAAGCAGCAGCGACACGCGCTGTTGATTCAGTAGTCGATGGAATTACAGGTGCTTTGGTAAAGGGTGATCAAGTTACTTTAGTGGGCTTCGGTACTTTTTCAGTAAAAGATCGTGCTGCACGCATGGGACGTAACCCACGTACAGGCGAACCTATCCAAATTAAAGCATCAAAAAATCCTGGATTTAAGGCTGGTAAAGCCCTAAAAGATGCCGTAAACTAGCGCGCCTTTAGCGGGTGCTTAGCTCAGCTGGGAGAGCATCGCCCTTACAAGGCGAGGGTCGGGGGTTCGATCCCCTCAGCACCCACCAAACATAGGACCGGTAGTTCAGCTGGTTAGAATGCCGGCCTGTCACGCCGGAGGTCGCGGGTTCGAATCCCGTCCGGTCCGCCATATGTTGGAAAGGTGTAGCTAGTCGACAGACTGCTACACCTTTTTTTTTGGTTTATTTTTTTATGTAATGACAGTTAACTTAACGTTAAAGATATTAATATTATGATGGAATTTATACGCACAAGATCCAAAGGCCTAGTTATGTGGGGCATTGTTGGTTTAATTATTGTACCCTTTGCACTTTTTGGTGTGCAAGACTATATAACAGGTGGTGCTAAAACAGTTCCTGCTGTTGTTAATGGTTATGAAATCAGCTCGGCGCAACTGACTCGTGCAGTTCAAGCACGTAAGCAGCAGTTAGAACAGCAACTTGGTAGTAGTTATAATCCTGATTTTTTTCCAACAGACATGTTGCGTCAGCAAGTTTTAGATGAGCTGATTGCGCGCCAGCTCATTTCAGAATTTACAGTGAACTCAAATATGTCAGCATCACCACAGCAGGTTTTTGCTGATATTAAACAGGTACCGCAGTTTAAAGATGCCTCGGGTAACTTTTCGGCAAAAATTTATACTCGTGCATTAAAAGGCGCAGGTAGAGATAAAGCTGTTTTTGAAGCGAATATTGCCAGAGATTTTGTTTTAAACCAGTTGCGCGAGGGTGTGTTTAATTCGACGTTTGTTTTGCCTTATGAAGTACAGCAAACACAAAATTTATTAAACCAACAGCGTGAAATAGGCTACTTAACTTTTGCAAAATTACAATATAAGAAAAATAAAGATATCTCTGAAGAGGCATTAAAAAAATATTATAAATCGCATTTAAATGCTTATAGAACACAGGAAAAAGTGAATATTGAGTACGTTGAACTTGATATTAATGCAGTGGCGGCAAAAATCGAAATAGAAGATAAAGCAATAGCTGACTATTATGAAAGCAATATCAGTCACTACACAGAAAAAGATTACCCTGCTGCTTTAGTCATGATTAATAATGTTCGACGCCGTATTGATAATGGCGAGTCTTTTGAAGCGCTGGCAAAAAAATTATCAGCAGACAAGTTGTCTGGGAAGAAGGGTGGCGATATCGGCTTTATCAGTAAAGGCATTATGGATAAAGCCTTTGATGCAGTGGCCTTTAAACTTAAAAAAGGTGAAATCAGCAAACCGGTGAAAGACAAATTTGGCTACCATTTAATAAAGTTGGTTGAAATTAAAGGTGATGAACGCCAAGTTAAGCACATTCAAATTAAGGCGGTCGATAAGTCCAAAGATTTAAATGTAACACTGCGCGCCCAGATTAAAGCCGAACTGCAATTACAGGAAGCCGAAAAGAATTTCTTTGAGGATGTCGAAAAGTTTAGCACTTTAGCGTATGAAAATTCTGGATCGTTAGAAGCCGTTGCTGCTGGCCTTGATTTAGACATTAAATCATCGGGTCTTGTTTTGCGGCAGGGGTTAAAAGGTATATTATCGAGCCCGCAGGTTTCATCTGCCATCTATTCCAAGCAAGTATTAAGCGATCATAAAAACAGTGAGGTGATTGAACTAAAAGACACTCATATGATTGTTGTTAGGGTAAAAGAACATCAGCCTGCAGCACAAAAAGTATTTGAAGATGTTAAAGCCGATGTTGCAAAAAAAGTTACGCTTGAGCAACAAACAAATGCAATGAAAGCCGATGTGAATGCAGCTTTCCAGAAATTAACCTCGGGCAGTAAAGGTAATGAACTTGCTGCGCAATATAAGAATAGTAAATGGGTAGTGGGAGAATTTGTTTCACGTCGGAGTGCCCGCCAGTCAGGTATCCCCGTTGCTATTATTCAACAGTCATTTTCACTACCGCGTCCAGCGGCTGATAAGCCAAGCATTGGAATCGCTGATTTACCGACAGGGGATCAGGCCATTGTTGTTGTGTCTGCGATTAAAGATGTTAACCAAACGGATACTGCGGAAAGTAGTGCAATACGCGAGCAGCTCCAAAAAATAAACCAGAATGTAGAGTATCTGGGATTTGAGCAATATCTAAAAGATAACGCCGATATTAGTATTAATCTGGGAAAAGATACGGATTAGGATAAGTTAAGGTCGAGCACGCAAAGCGAGCGGAACCCTGCTAGTCAAGTCAGGTATGCGCCACTTGTTTAAAACGAACAAGGTTTTGTTAAAATGCATTACGAGTTAGATTTAATCAATAATATATCGTCAACGGGGTATGCACTCCGCTGACGACTAACGTGGGAGAGCTTCGTTTCTCCCCTTTGGAAACCGCAGCGATTTTGCGCCCGCCGCAAGTGGCCGGGGAACTGGATTTTAATTTGCGTCTAAAAGGAACATCATGTTTAAACTAAAATTGCACTGGCAAATTTTAATTGGACTGGGGTTGGCCGTTATTGCGGGTATTCTCACCGGTGAAGAAGCGACTATCTTTGGAGTCACCTTTTACTCCATATATGACTTTATTGGAACCCTGTTTCTTAATGCCTTGAAAATGATCATTGTGCCGCTGATTGTTTCTTCTATTATCGTGGGCGTTGCCGGTATTGGTGGCACAAGCGGGCTAGCGCGCTTGGGCGGGCGCACCATTATTTATTATATGACGACCAGTTTGTTTGCTATTTTAATTGGCCTAATGGTGGTTAACTTGATTGAGCCGGGTATTGTCAATGGTGAACCTGCCAGAGCTTTAACGGCTGTTCCTGACTCGCAGATTGCAGATATTCAGTCAAAAGTTGAAGGCAAAGATGCAAGCAGCATTGCCGACGTTTTCCTTGGCATGTTTCCGCCTAACATTGTTGCCGCCGCGGCTGACGGTAAAATGCTCGGGCTGATTGTTTTTAGTTTGCTGTTTGGTTTCTTTGTTACACGTATTGAAGAATCCTATGCTTCTGCACAATTTAATTTCTGGCAGGGCATGTACCAGGTCATGCTTAAAATAACAGAGCTGGTGATTAAGTTTGCACCGATAGGGGTTTTTGGCTTGGTGGCCAAAGTGATAGCCGGTATGGACGAGGATAATCTGGATGACATGCTTAATGCCTTATTCTGGTTTACTTTCAGTGTTATCTTGGCTCTGGCTATTCACTTGTTCATTGTACTGCCGTTATTACTAAAGTTTGTGGCACGGGTGAACCCGATAAAACATTATCAGGCCATGCTGCCGGCTTTGTTAACGGCTTTTACGACGGCTTCGTCATCGGCTACCTTACCGCTTACCATGGAATGTGTGGAAAAAAATGCCGGGGTGTCGAATAAGACGGCGAGTTTTGTTTTGCCATTAGGCGCGACTATTAATATGGACGGTACTGCTCTGTATGAGTGCATTGCTGCGCTGTTTATCGCGCAAACCTTTGGTCTTGAATTAAGTTTTACCACGCAATTCCTAGTGGTGCTGGTTGCCTTATTGACTTCTATTGGTGTTGCTGGTATCCCGTCGGCCAGTCTGGTGGCGATTACGATTATATTAACGACCATTGGCCTGCCGATTGAAGCGGTAGGTGTGATACTGGCCGTTGATCGTATTCTGGATATGTTTAGAACCGCGGTGAATGTATTCAGTGATTCTTGTGGTGCGGTGATTATTGCTCGCCTAGAAGGCGAAGAAGGCATTTTGCGCGCTTAAAGCTTGGTTAAAACCTCAGCGCGCATGATGTAAACATTTGTTTAGTCCGTTTTTTTGGTTAGTGGTCCCATGCCCACCGTGCTGTAACCAGAATCTACGTACATGATTTCACCGGTGATGCCAGCGGATAAGTCTGAACTTAAAAACGCAGCCGCATTACCCACCTGGTCTATCGTCACATTACGGCGCAACGGTGCGGTATTTTCCACTTCGGTTAACATCTTACGAAAATCACTGATACCGGCCGCGGCCAGCGTTCTAATGGGGCCAGCAGAAATCGCATTAACACGGATCCCGTCTGGGCCGAGACAGGCGGCCATATAGCGGACATTGGCTTCCAGACTGGCTTTTGCCAGCCCCATAATGTTGTAGTTTGGCATAGCACGCATGGCTCCCAGATAACTGAGGGTAATCAGCGAAGCATCACGGCCTTCCATCATATTGCGGCCTGCTTTTGCGAGAGCTGCAAAGCTGTATGAGCTGATTTCGTGGGATAACCTAAAGCCTTCACGGGTCACATTATCGAGGAAATCGCCTTCCAGTTCTTCTTTGGGGGCAAAGGCCACCGAGTGGATGATAATGTCCAAGCCGTCCCAATAGTCGTCGAGCCGGTCAAATACCGTGTCAATTTGTTCATCACTGCTGACATCACAGGGAACGATAACTTCAGAGCCAAGTTCGGCCGCCATTTTCATTACCCGGCCTTCAAGTTTCTCGTTTTGGTAGGTGAAGGCAAGCTCAGCGCCTTCGCGGTGCAGGGCTTTGGCAATGCCCCAAGCTATCGAACGATTACTGGCTAAGCCAACAATAAGAGCGCGTTTACCATCTAAGAAACCCATAATTTATTATCCTTGATTCTTTATTTTCTGTTTGTTCTGCTTTAATGTAGCAGAGTTGAAACTTTAATCGTATGCTGTGGACGAATCAATAGGAATTCGTCACTTTGTGTATAAAAACAGTATCATATCGCATAAAAAAAGTCGCTAAAAGGGAAGAATTTGTCTTTTTCTAAAGGCTCTTTGGGCATAACGAAATACCAACTTGTTAGAGTCGGTTTTATTATTTCACTTATATGTTTGTTACAGGCATGCAGTGATTCGTCTTTAAATAATCCCTATCCGCAGAAAGATGCAACGGCAAATATACTGTATTCATCTTTTGCCGAGCGGCCAAAATATCTCGACCCGATTAAATCCTACAGCTCAAATGAGTACGCGTTTCTTGGTCAGGTTTATGAGCCATCCCTCCAATACCATTATTTAAAAAGGCCATACGAGCTGATCCCGCTCACCGCAACAAAAATGCCTCAGGTTATTTTTCTGGACAAACGGGGGCAGGAACTACCAGCAGATACCGCAGTGAATAAAATTGCCTATAGCCAGTTTAATGTATCGATACAAAAAGGGATTCAATATCAGCCTCACCCAGGCTTTGCAAAAGATGCACAAGGTGATTACCTCTATCATGCGCTAGGGAAAAAACAGTTTGATAGCATTACGACATTGGATGACTTTGAACAGACCGGCTTTCGAGAATTAGTTGCAGCGGATTATGCTTACCAGATTAAACGCCTAGCGCACCCAAAAATAAATTCGCCTATTTATGGTTTGATGCGAAAATATATTGTGGGTCTTGATGCTTACGCTAAAAAATTAAAAACGGCTTATAAAGAACAGCGAAAGCAGAAACCGAATCAGCATTATCTGGATTTACACCAGTATGACTTTGATGGTGTTAAAGTCATTGACCGTTATACTTATAGAATAACGATTAAAGGTGTCTACCCCCAGTTTATGTATTGGTTGGCGATGCCCTTTTTTGCAGCTATTCCACACGAAGTGGATAAATTTTACAGCCAGCCGGGAATGAAAAAAAGAAACATTTCGTTTGACTGGTATCCTGTTGGTACAGGCCCTTTCATGTTAACCAAGAATAATCCGAATTTTAAAATGGTGCTTGAGCGCAATCCAAATTTCAGAGGTATCGCTTATCCAGCTGATGGCTCGGATGGTGATAAAGAGCGTGGTTTATTAGCCGATGCCGGTAAAATGATGCCTTTTATCGATAAAGCGATTTATTCACTGGAAAAAGAAAGCATTCCGCGTTGGAGTAAGTTTTTGCAAGGTTATTACGATAATTCCGGTATTGGCTCAGACAGTTTTGATCAGGCCGTTCAGTTTTCGGCAACAGGTAATGCGGCGTTAACTTCAACGATGCAACAAAAAGGGATTAAATTAGTCACAGCAACAAACTCATCCACATCTTATATGGGGTTTAATATGTTAGATCCGGTCGTGGGTGGTTATACCGAACGTGCACGTTATTTGCGCCAGGCCATCTCCATTGCGTTTGATTACGAAGAGTATATTTCTATTTTTATAAATGGGCGCGGCATTCCTGCGCAAGGGGCTATCCCTCCCGGCATTTTTGGTTATCAGCAAGGTGAAGATGGCGTTAACCCTGTTGTTTACAAATGGAATGGAGAAGAGCCGGTTCGGCGCAGTCTAGATGAAGCGAAAGCACTGTTGGCAAAAGCAGGTTATGAGAATGGTATTGATAAAAGTACCAATAAGCCTTTATTGATTTATTTTGATGCGGTGGGTGGTGGTGCAGAAGACAAGTCAATGTTTGATTTTTTACGCAAGCAATTTAGTAAATTAAATTTATCTTTAATTGTTCGCAACACAGATTACAATCGCTTTCAAGAAAAAATGTTAAAAGGAAACGCGCAGATTTTTAGATGGGGATGGAATGCAGATTATCCTGATCCAGAAAATTTCTTGTTTTTATTATATGGCCCGAATAGCAAAGTAAAACATCAGGGTGAGAATGCTGCAAATTATAATAATCCTGAATACGATCGTTTGTTTGAAAAAATGGAAACCATGCCCAACTCACCAGAGCGACTGCGTATTATAAAAAAAATGCTTTCTATTTTGCGTGAGGATTCACCGTGGTTATGGGGTTATCATCCCCAGAGTTTTTCGCTTTACCATAGCTGGTATTTTAATGCTAAGCCTAATTTAATGGCACATAATACTTTAATGTATAAACGTATCGACCCGCAAAAGCGCGCAGAGTTACGGCTGCAATGGAATAAAGCCGTGTATTGGCCAATTGTTCTTCTTGTGGTTGGTTTAATAATAATTATTATACCTGCATGGCGAATGTATTCATCCAAAGAAAGCTTTAAGCATAAATAGGATAATAATAAGAACATGTTTGCCTACATTAGCCGCCGAATTTTATATGCTGTTCCCATTCTTATTGGCGTGAACTTGCTAACCTTTGCACTTTATTTTTTGGTGAACAGTCCTGATGATATGGCAAGGATGCACTTGGGTGCAAAACATGTTACCCAGCAGGGGATTGATAAATGGAAAACTGAACGCGGTTACGATAAACCACTTTTTTATAATGAAACAAGCAGTAATTATAATAAATTAACCGATACTATTTTTTACAATAAGTCTGTTAAGCTTTTCGTTTTTGATTTTGGCAGTGCAGATGATGGTCGGGATATTGGCAATGATATATGGGAGCGGATGTGGCCAAGTCTAGGTTATGCGCTACCTGTTTTTGTAGTGGGGATGCTTGTCTACATTAGTTTTGCATTATTGTTGGTGTTTTTTAAATCAACCTATCTTGATGTGTGGGGTGTTGTACTCTGTGTTGTGATGATGTCGATATCGGGGGTTATATATATTATCGGGGGGCAATACGTTGTTGGGAAAATATTGCTGCTTGTTCCCATATCGGGTTATGTGCCGGGATTAACAGCATACAAGTTTTTAATCCTGCCCATTGTTATCGGTATTATCAGTGGATTAGGTTCAAGCTCTCGCTGGTATCGCACCATTTTTCTGGAAGAAATAAACCGTGATTATGTGCGTACGGCACGGGCTAAAGGTTTGTCTGAATTACGTGTATTGTTTTCTCATGTGTTGAAGAATGCAATGATTCCGATTTTGACCGGTGCGGTGGTTGCTATTCCACTTTTATTTATGGGTAGTTTGTTAATGGAGTCATTCTTTGGTATTCCTGGCTTGGGCAGTTATACCATTGATGCTATTCGCAGCCAGGACTTTGCTATTGTACGTGCGATGGTGTTTCTTGGTTCTGTTTTGTATATTGTTGGTTTGGTGCTAACCGATATTTCCTATACTTTTGTTGATCCCCGTATCAGGCTAAATTAATGTTTGTTCCTTACTTTAAAATATTACAACAACGTTATTGGCAAAAAGTGTTTCTTGTTTTAGGCGGGCTAGTTTCCGCTTATTTGTTTTATCCCTTAGTCTTTAATCTTGAAGCCGTTTATTTAACAACGGATGTACTTATATACTTTTTAGTTTTTCTGTCGGTACTGTTTATTGCTTATATTCGCCAACAGCCACATTTAGCTGTTCCATGGAAGCAAGTATTTAAGAATAAAATTGCAATGGGTTCTTCGGTTGTTTTGTTATTTTTTATTATTGTTGGTTTGCTCGACTCGATACACTTTCGGTATTCGGTTCAACCTGAACGCAGTGCTGACTCCTATTCAGTTAACATGGTCAGTTTGCTTGATGTTGGGTTGGAGTATATTAGTAAAGACACAGAAAAAACGTATTCATCACCCTTTTCTGTTTATTCTTATTCTAAAGAGAACTTTATAAACGAAAAAGGTATTAAATACCGCGCTTATCCACGCTTAAAAATTGCCGGTTCACATTTAAACGATCCAGCAAAAGAATATTGGTCTGATATTGTACGCAAATCACTTAAGGGCTTAGCAATAGGACTGTTTATAGCTGTTGGTGTTACGGTAATCTTTGTGTTTTACCTTAGTAAATTTCGGGCGCGATTTTTTGTAGATACATTATACAAGTTGGCACAGGATAAGCTCGGGTTGCCATGGCGAGTTATGCTGCTGACATTAACCGTTGTTATTTTATTTTTCTCATGGCTCTTTTATATGAGTGCTTTTTATCATGTAATGGGGACTGACAAGGTCGGGCAGGATGTCTTTTACTTAACCCTAAAAAGTATTCGCACGGGTCTGGTTATTGGTACGTTAACAACATTGATCATGTTGCCGTTTGCTATTGCACTCGGTGTAATGGCCGGATACTTTAAAGGGCTGGTGGATGATGTTATTCAGTACATCTATACAACGTTAAATTCAATTCCGGGTATTTTATTAATTGTTGCTGTGATGCTAGCGATTGATGTGTATATTGAAAATCATCCTGATTTATTTGAAACAGCAATTGAACGTGCGGATATAAAGTTACTTGCATTATGCCTTGTTCTTGGTATTACGAGCTGGACGGGATTATGCCGCTTACTGCGTGGCGAAGTTTTTAAATTGCGCGAACTGGAATATATTCAGGCAGCAAGATCGCTAGGCGTGTCTAACTTTAAAATTATTACCAGCCATATTATCCCAAATGTGATGCACATTGTTTTAATTGTGGTGGTGTTAGATTTTAGTGGCTTGGTACTAGCCGAAGCGGTGTTAGCTTACATTGGAGTGGGGGTTGACCCATCAACAATAAGCTGGGGCAATATGATTAACAGTGCACGTTTAGAACTTGCGCGTGACCCGGTTGTGTGGTGGTCGTTGATTTCGGCTTTTAGTTTTATGTTTGCATTGGTGTTGGCAGCAAATTTATTTTCGGATGCAATCCGCGATGCCTTTGATCCACGTCAGCAAGGGGTTAAGTAATGACAAACACATTACTCGAAGTCAATAACCTGAAAACCTATTTTGGTGATATTGAAAATAACCCTGTACGTGCAGTGGATGGCGTGAGTTTTAAAATTAACCGCGGTGAAACCTTTGCAATATTGGGTGAGTCGGGTTGTGGTAAATCAATGACGGCATTATCTATTATGCAGCTAGTACCTTCGCCTGCTGGTAAAATAACAGAAGGCGCTGTTATTTACAATGGAGAAGATTTACTTAGCAAGTCTGAAATTGAAATGCGCTCAGTACGTGGTAACCGCATTGCAATGATATTTCAGGAGCCGATGACCTCACTTAATCCTGTTTTAACCGTACAGCAACAAATTGAAGAAGTCTTACTGCAACATCGTGGACTAAAAGGGCTGGCTGCATGGCGCGAAGTGGTTGCTTTACTGGATTCTGTCGGCATTCCGGTTGCTGAGCAACGTGCGAAAGATTATCCGCATCAACTTTCGGGTGGCATGAAACAACGTGTCATGATTGCAATGGCGCTGGCTTCTGAGCCGGACTTGCTTATTGCGGATGAACCCACTACTGCACTGGATGTTACTATTCAGGCGCAGGTGATGACCTTATTACGTGATATTCAAAAGCGTACCGGCATGGCGATTCTTTTAATTACCCATGACCTTGGCATTGTATCCGACTTTGTTGATCATATCGCTGTGATGTATGCCGGTGAGGTCGTTGAATCTGCAAGTCGTGGTGATTTTTTTTCTGCCCCCTTGCACCCATATTCAAAAAAATTGTTTGCATCTTTACCAACTAAATTAAAACGTAATAGGACACTTGATGTTATTAAGGGGACTGTGCCGCCACTCACTACTGAATTTAGTGGTTGCCGTTTTTATGAGCGTTGTGGTTCTGCAATCAAACAGTGTAATGAAAAGCTAATTCGTTTAGTCGATGCAAATGATGTTCATACCGTGCGGTGTTTACAATTTGATGGTAATCAGTATAATTTCCCCGTCAATATGGATGGTACATCTGAGATAACCTATAAAGAAGAGGTTAAGGCGGCGGCCGTGTTTAGTGTTAATAATCTTAAGGTTCATTTTCCTATATACAAAGGGATTTTTAAAAAAGTAGCAGGTTATGTTTATGCTGTCGATGGAGTTAACTTAACCTTGTATAGAGGAAAAACACTTGCCTTAGTTGGTGAATCAGGTTGTGGAAAAACAACGGTAGGAAAAACACTATTACATCTAAATGAGTTGACTGGTGGGAAAATATTATTGAAGGGTGACGATATATCATCACCTACCTCTGTCCAGTTAAAAGCACTTCGCAGTCAGGTACAAATTATATTTCAGGATCCCTATTCATCAATGAATCCACGTAAGCGTGTAGGAGAAATTATTGAAGAAGGACTGGTTGCTTTAAACCCTGAACTCAATTCTGCAGAAAGAAAAAATAAAGTCAAATCATTGTTAAAGCAAGTGGGATTAGCCGAGACGGCAATCAGTTTGTACCCACATGAATTTTCAGGTGGTCAACGACAACGTATATGCATTGCCCGTGCATTAGCGGTTAATCCTGAAATTTTAATTTGTGATGAACCGACCAGTGCACTCGATGTGTCTGTACAGGCACAAATGCTGAATCTGTTTAAACAATTACAACAGGATTATGGCCTGAGTTACTTGTTTATCACCCATAATTTATCAGTGGTCGAATACCTTGCCGATGAAATTGCAGTGATGTATCTCGGGCGAATAGTTGAACGTGGTAGCGTAGACGATGTGATGCAAAAACCACAGCATCCTTACACAAAAGCGCTTTTATCTGCAATTCCAACTGTTGATAAAAATACAGATGAAAACACAGAAAAAGAAATGATCGTTTTAGAAGGTGAGTTGCCTTCGCCGATAACGCCACCGTTAGGTTGCCACTTTAATCCCCGCTGTCCTGAGCGAATGGATATCTGTACGAGTAAGTACCCGGATACATATAATATTTCAGATTCGCACACTGCTGCATGTTACTTAATAAAATAGTTTCTCTAAAGTTATGCTGTTAAATATACAGAGTCATTAAAGCCCGTTAATATTAAAAAATCTTCGGTCATTGCGAGCGATAGCGTGGCAACCTCTGGCTAAGTTTCACCTCGAAAAAAAAGATTGCCACGCTATCGCTCGCAATGACCTAATCATAGTATCCTTATTTCATTATAAGCTGTTCCATAAAGTTAGTTGGGCAGCAATAAAACAGAATATAAACCAATAACGCTAATAATGGCTAATACCCCGCCAGTAATACGTTTAAATAACTGATCATTTTGAATGATAAAGCCATGCGCTTTTAAGCCTATGGCATGACCAATTGCGGACACCGGCAACAGTAACAATGCACTGTAAAAATGAAGCTCAACATCGACTGCAGCAAAGGTTAACATTTTTATAATAACCAACGTAAACCATAATGCGAAGAGTGTATCTCTTAGCTGGTAGCTATCAACATGGCGGATAAAGACCGCAACCATTAATGGCGCGCCGGTAAGTGATGTTCCTGCTACATAGCCTCCTAGTCCCAGAAGTGCTTTATCTAGCCAGTTTTTATTGCTGTACAGGCTCTTGTTCAGTAGCCACATGACAGCATAGAACAGGGTAATGCTGTATATAAAGATAATCAGCCAATTATTGGGTAGAGTGAGTAAGCCAAAAATACCAACAAGGGCAGTGGGCAAAATAAAAAGATAAGACTTCAGTAGATAGCTCCAGTCAACATTATTGAGTCTGGTGCGCAAAGTTAATGTAGAAAAGAACAATAGCTGGAAACCAATAATCGGCAACCAGAATATCGGCTGGTTGTAAACAAACAGCATTAAGGGTAATCCCAATGCGCCACCACCAAAACCCAGACCGCTTCGTACGAAGCCAGTCCAAATAAAAATAAGGCCAATAATAAAAATATCGCTCAGGCTAAAGTCGAGAATAGATTCCATTCTATGTATTTAGAAAAGGATTATTTTTGTTTTAATAAACGGCGTAAAAATTTAAGGTATACCTTTGTTTCCCAAGGGCGACCGCCAAGAGCTTGGTAGCGAACTTGGCCGTTAGGGTCGACAAGGTACGTTGCTGGCAGGCCGCGTGGCCGCCATTTTTCAGTGATCTGACCGTCTCTGTCCATAAGGGCTCGAATATTGGGTGCATAAATACCAATAAAGTTAAAAACGGTGTCTTCGTCTTCTGAGGTATTGATAAGCGCCATTTTCAAACCTTCTTTTTCCAGAATGTTCCACATTTTTTGTATGGCGGGCATTTCTTTTCGACATGGCCCGCACCAACTTGCCCAGAAATGAACAAATACCCAGTGTTTTTTTGTTTCAGATAAATTAAATGCCACCCCATCAATATCTTTTAATTCAATTGCTGGGGCTGAGTAAGGGGCTAATTTTAGAATACCTTTGGGTGGTTCTGGCAAACTGTCTTTTGCCATAGCGGTAACGGGCAGATAGCAAAGAATAAGTAAAAATATAAACTTTTGATATTTCATTAACGCGCGCACTTAAGGTTATTGATTTGAATGCTGAAGGCCTTGCCGGATTTATCAGTTTTTGTTTTAAAATGTGCCTGCAATGTGAAGGGTTTGTTTAAAAAGGGAAGAATAATATTGCCACCTTCATGTTCATTGGCTCTAAAGTCAAGTTTTTCTGGGAGTAGAGTCCAGCGGAAGGTTGACTGGTGCGCTAATGGGATAGCCATTTTTTGCCAGACAGCTTTCCAGTGTGCGCGGGTGGCACGTTTAAATTCACCCTCGCTGTTTGTGAAAGTCCAGTTTGCTAAATCCAGCCAAATAACCTGCCGAGATTTATTGTGAATACCAACAGTGATAAAACATTGTTGTTTTAGCTTATTTACCATAGCCTTCGAGAAGCCACGGCCTTCATAAAAAGCGCCGATTTGTTCAGGGGTTCTGGACAAAAAGCTAATTCGAATTTGTTTATTATTATATTGCGTTTTATTCTTTGTTTTCGCTTGTACCGCATATGAGGTTAGCAGCAGGCTAAGCGCAATGAGTAAAGTAGGGTATTTGCTCTGATTCATAAGCCAAACAAAGAAAAGATCAGCGCACTGATCACTTGAATAATGGGGATAATGAACTGCCAGAGTACCCCCGTAAATATTAACAGCAGAAGCAGGATGAGCCCAAACGGTTCGACTTTGCTTAACAGGTTTCCAGCAGGGGCAGGCAAAAGGCTCACCGCGATTCGCCCACCATCAGTCGGCGGAACCGGGATCAGGTTAAAAACCATCAATAGCACATTAAAAAAGACGCCAATAATTGCCATATTAATCATGGGTTGGGCAAACACGCCAAAGCTATCCGGTAAGACCGTTGTGATAGCGGCAATGAGGCCCCAGCCTAAGGCCATGGCCAAATTTGCTGCGGGCCCCGCGATGGCGACTAGGGCGGTGTCGCGCTTTGGGTTTTTAAAGTTCCGCCAGTCGATAGGAACTGGCTTAGCCCAGCCAAAAGCAAAATTGACGGTTAAAATGAGTACCGCAGGGACTAAAATCGTACCGATGGGGTCGATATGTTTAATGGGATTTAGGCTAAGCCGCCCCAACATCATGGCCGTTTGGTCGCCAAGCTTGTAAGCGGCCCAGCCGTGAGCCACTTCGTGCAACACGATGGCAAAAAGTACCGGAATAATTGAAATAAGGATGAGTTGAGCAGTGCTTAAATTTGAGTCTAGCATGTGACTATCATATCAGTTCGTTAGGGCGGGGGGCGAAAGGATTTGCTTTAAGTTTGTGGCCGATATGGCGATAATACGTATCTTGATTGCCACTGAGAATAACAGTGTAATCGGGATAAATATATAATATTTCAATAGCTTACAAAGGAATAGCATGTCGACTAAATTACGGGTGGTTTTAAATGGAACAGAAGTTTTTGAATATGAGAAAAATACACGCCATCCAGGGAAGCAGCGCGAGTTTCTCGATAATATGGATTTAGACATGGATGAGGGCATTGAAATTGATGGTGAACTTATTAGTGCTCCCGACAAGATGCAGCGCGCACAATATGTGGCGATGAGCCTGCTTTATGGCATTAAAATGCAAAGTGAGGGGCTTATTTCAGCCTCCTGCGGCTATTTGGTCACCAGATTGCCGGATTTGAAGCAGATCCGAGCAGTAGAGAGTGGTGAAGAAGTCACAATGGATTTAATTTTTGATGAAGAAAACTAATAATTTCCATAAAAGTGTAGTAGAATTGGTAACTTAGATGTAAGTTGAGTCTAATGGTTTTATTGCAAGATTTGTAAGCGCTTATAAGAAACAAAAAGTTTTTCCTGTAAATGCCAAAATTGTAACAAAATTTGATTTTTAGATGGAAATTGATTCTAATTAGCGATATTGCAAGTTATTAAGCACTTATAAGAAATTTAAAGTTTTTCCTGTAAATGCCAGATATTAATTGCAGTTTATATATTTTTAATTTTTGAGGTATTTTTTTATGGCAACAGGAACAGTTAAGTGGTTTAACGAATCAAAAGGTTTTGGTTTTATTACTCCTTCAGACGGTAGTGCAGATGTATTTGTACATTTTTCAGCAATTGCAGCGGAAGGTTTCCGTACTTTAGCTGAAGGCGCTTCAGTTAGTTACGAAGTTGAAGCAGGTCCTAAGGGGCCTCAGGCAACACAAGTAACATTAAACGGCTAAGCATTTTAGTTGTTTTAAAAAAACCCCGTTTTTTAGCGGGGTTTTTTTTCGCCTGTTATAAACTAATTTTAATTATATAAGTTAAGTCATGGAAGAAGCATTCAAAATCATTACGCCGATTACCGAACCAAAAACAATCAGCTATTCTTTTTTACAAGCGGGGCAGATGCTGGCCATGCTTAATGCAGAATTAGCGCGGGTTCTTAAACTGCAGTGTGTAGATATTGTTGCGCTCAGTGTTACACAGGTAACGTTACAACCACAAACAATTGCTTGGCAACAAGCGCAACGGTTTATTCATTTTTATAATTTATTGTGTGATAAATTCTCATCTGATGCCGTTGCGATGCGGCACTGGTTCCGCTCAGAAAATAGAGCATTGGCCGGTGTGCCGCTGCTACTCATTATTGATGACGGGCGTTTAGATGAACTTATTCATTTCGTGGAGACTGGGCGGGACATAAAATAGCTTTATTTTTTTGGTATGTATTAATGTACACCAAAAAGGTTCAATTTGATTAGCCTAGACTTGCCAAGCAATAGTTCAATACTATAATTGCCATTTGTAATACCGATTTTAGGGAGTTGCAGTGTAAAAAAATGTTTCCCTCTATTACTTGTAAGAACTATTTTTTTCTGGATTATTAGTTTTGGGTTTGTACCATTATAAACATTCACGGTGAGCTCCGTACTATTTTTCGTGAAGTTTTTATACTCAAATCCCGCATAAAGAAACTGGCCAAGTTTAATTTTTTGCAGTGTTGTATCTGTTATCTCAGAAAAAGGTGTACTGCTAACTTTTATTTTTGGCACAATGGGTAATACGGCATCCATTTCTCTTTGCAGGTTTTTTTGTGCTGTTTCTATTCTTTGGTTATTTGGGAATAAACTTTGTGCGTTATTCAAAATAGTTGCTGCGTCACGGAACTTATTTTGTTCGATTGCTGTGTGTGCTTTTCGTAATATTTTTTTCTGTATTTTTATTAATCCTTTTTGAGCTTGTGTGTTATCAGGATTGATGGATAATACTCTTTTGTATAAGTCGTAAGCGCTATTTCCCGTTGGGCTGGTGAGCAAGCCTTCCTGTGATTTTTTACTGGCTTTTAGTAATAGAGTATTGATCTGATTCTTATTGTTGATAAAGCTTTTTATTTTATCCTGTAATTGCAGTAATTCAGGATCTGTGTGGCGAGCCTGTAATCCCGAGTTTGTCGAATTCAATGCTTTGAAGTAGGCTTTCTTTTGTAGCTCATTTCGTGCTTTAGTTTTAAAATGAGCTGCAATCTTGTCCAACCCTTGTAATGCTTCGATGTTGCTTGGCTCGTTGCTTAACACTATTCTTAGTTCGTCTAGTGCATTTGCACCTTCGGGTTCATTTAAGGCATTAACTGCAAAGTAAACACGCGATTTTTGTAAGTGAGGTTCGTTGGTAGTGCTTAGCGCGAGTTTTTCGGTCAATGCAATAAAATCGGTATCATCATTAATTAAAGGGTACTGTATTTTTATTTCATTAATGGTTTTATTTGCAGATACAAAATCTTTTTTTGTTATCAAGTTATCCAGTCTGTTGAGAAACCATTGCCTTAATTTTTCGGCTGCGGCTTGAATTTCGGCATTCTCTGGGTTTTTAATGCGTTTTTGATTATAAATATTTGCAAGTTCGACAGCATTGCTGGGTATTTTTTCGAGTGTGGATTTAAGTTTTTGTATCTTTTGTTCTTCAAGTTGTGTGGTAGTTAGCGTTGGTGTTTTTGGCTTAACGGGTTTTTTCTGTACTTCTTCTGTTGCATATACATACTGTTTTATTTCAGGTGGAAGATATTTTTTTGCAAGCGGTTCGCCTTTTTGCTTCCAGATAATTAGCAAGTCTGATTTTTTATAGTAACCTGCGGCAAACAGCAAGATAAGTAAAAATATTAAAATTCTGCTTTTTCGGCGATTTAAGTCTTTAAAATCATCTGAATCGGCAATAAGAGAAGGTGAGTCATTTTTTCTGTAGGATTTAGATGGTGTTTCGACAGCACGGCTGACTGATTGTCGTTTTGGGGCTTTTTTTGGCTGTTCTATTTTTTGCTCAACCATTGTTGCCGTATTATGATCTTGCCCTGCTTTTTTAAAGGCGGCAGCCTTTGCATCAATGGCATCCAATTGTGCATCTGTGATCTTGTTTAACGCATTAACCAGTTCAGATGCATGCTGGTAACGGTGTTCCGGTTTTTTTGATAGGCAGATATTAATAATAGGCTGAAATATTTCTAGGCCTTTAGGGAGTTGTGGTATTGGGTCTGACAAATGTTTTATACAAATCGCAACCAGAGAAGGACCATCATAGGGAACATAGCCAGCTAACGCTTGGAACAAGACAACGCCAAGGCTGTATATATCAGTACGGTGATCAATTTGTAAGCCTTTGGTTTGCTCTGGGCTCATAAAATAGGGGGTGCCGAGTATTTTTCCGGTTTCGGTTAATCCTTTTGACACATCATTGGCTCGGGCTATGCCAAAGTCGGTTAAAATAGCACGGCCATCCTGATGTAATAAAATATTTTCAGGTTTAATATCTCTATGTACAAAACCCTTTCTTGCTGCAAAGTCGAGTGCATCGGCTATTTGCTTAATGATGATAACTTTTTGTTTACGGCTTAATAAATCACGTGCTTCATTAAAATTTTTGCCTTTAATGTATTCCATCGACATATAGTGAATACTATTGTGAATACCTGCATCGTAGACGGTAATAATATTGGGGTGTGACAGCTGACTCGCAATGCGCGCTTCTCGTAAAAAGCGCTCAGAGAATGTTTCGTCCGTGTGGTCGGGCGAGAGAACTTTAAGAGCCACTTCCCGGCCGATGCTTTCCTGTATTGCAAGGTAAACCATCGCCATACCGCCACGGCCGAGCAAGTCTTTGATTTCGTAGCCGGGGATGCTGATGACCGATGCAACGTGGCTAGCAGTTGTTTGTTTGTTTTTTGCTGTCATATTCTGTTTAATTATAATATGCCGAAGTTTTCACTAAGGTTATTCCTTTTATATATATCGGCAGCGCACGCAAGATATCGAGTCTTTTAATCTTAATATAATCAATGGCTTGTATAGTATAGTTGGGCACCGGCTCTGTGTAACTAATTTATCTACCCATTAACTGAAAATTGGGCATTATTATGCATGATTCACTGTCTATTTGGCCTAGTGGGGCGGGTGCTGCTGTGAATATTTTTTGTAATTAGCAATGGTCGCTTAATTATTCTTCGACCGAATTGCCTGCGGCTAAAGTGAGTGCATGTTCGATGGCAGAAGGGGCGCACATAATTGAAAAGAAACTGTTGTCGCCGACCATGGACAAGTCTGGAAAGCTAATGGCGATTCTAAATTCGGCATACAGTGCGAATACTTGCTGGCCTGTGACGAGTATTTCATAAGGTAAGTGTGGGCTGGATTTAATTTTCTGGAAATCAATTTTATTCATAATAAATTGATCGCCTGCACATTCTGTTTGCTCGAGTTTACCCGATATAGAAACACCAAAGACGGTTTCATTTTTATTGGGCAACTCAATTTTGTAAATAAGTTCGGTTCCTCCATTCCCCTTTTTAATAGAGGCTTCTACCTTTTTTACCGCGACGGTGTAATTAGCGTATTCAGCAAGTTCAAGCCGGTCTTCGAAATCGGGCATAAATATTTTATATTGATAGTCTTGTAATTCATTTTTAGTTAAGCCCTTTTCAGAGCCAAAGTTTTGTATAAACCCGAGTAGCGACTGGAGTTGCTGAGTGACATCTGAAAGGTCTTCTTTCATACGATAGGCATATGCCATGTAGGTGGGGTTGTTAAAAGAAACTTGAATGTTATCTTTTGTTTTTGTAATGGCAATGCGAATAGCCGCACCGTATGCCCCCTGCGGGGACAAGCCTGCGTGGTGTTTTAATTTAGCGCTGGAAATAATGAATATGTGGCGGCCTGGTATGGCGCTGTACTCCCCCTCAATGGTGTAATCTGCTTGGGTTAATTTTAATTTTAGATCGCCAACAAGCGTTGTAAATTCAGTTGTGGTTTGTTGGGCAAGAATAAAGGGTTTGTAATACGTTTCGTTTGCCTGACTAATGCTAATAGATAAAAAGCAAAGGCTGGCTAATAGGTATTTTATTATTGTCATTTTTATTACCTGAGTGATATTTATACAATAGTATAAGCTAATCAGGCAGGAATACGAGTTTTTTCGAGTAAAATAGTGATTTAGCGTATTTTAGCTACATTTTTACTGATTTTTTAAGATATTCTCGACTAAGACAAGATCCTCTTGTGTATCAACACCGTGCCCTATTGTCTCGGTGGTTGTTTCGACGATTATTTTCATCCCATTGGAGATAATACGCAACTGTTCAAGCGATTCGGCTTGTTCTAATACACTGGCAGGGAGTTTTGAAAATTGCTGTAATGTGTTTACTCGGTAAGCGTAAAGCCCTATGTGTAAATAAAACGGAAAGTTGGGTAAGTCGCCAGTAGGATGGTTTAGCTCTTTAAGATTAAAACTGTCTCGCACCCAAGGAATGGGTGCGCGGCTAAAATAAAGTGCGTAATTGTTATTATCAAGCACAACTTTTACGTTATTGGGATTAACAACATCGTCTAGCGTAGTAAAAGAAACCGCCAGCGTTGCCATATCGGCATGGCTATTTTTATCGAGAAGCGCTACGAGCGCATGGATATTATTGGTTTGCACCAATGGCTCATCACCCTGCAGATTGACAACAACAGTGGACGGTGACCATTTTCTTTTTGTAGCCACTTCGTTAATACGGTCGGTGCCTGATGGGTGATCTTCGCGTGTCATTATTGCGGTACCACCGAAGGCTGTTACGGTTTCAAATATTTCATGGTTGTCTGTTGCAACAATAATTTCATCAGCTTTTGTTTTTGATGCTGCAATATAGACATGTTCAATAAGTGGCTTACCATTTAATTTTATTAATGGTTTGCCCGGTAGACGGGTAGAAGCATAGCGTGAGGGAATAACAATTTTAAACGGGAGCATCATACAATTATGCATGTTTTTGATTATCAAATCTAGTTTCCCCGTCCGCTTGCGGTGGGTACAAAACCGGTGGGGTTTCTATAGGGATACATGGCCTGTTGACAATATATACTGGTTTCAAAAATACCGTCGCTGATTAAAGGTTAATTAAAGAAGGCTATTGGCTGTTTGCATTGCATATAAATGCGCTTCGGTTATCTGACTCTCCACTAGGTTCAGGCTATTCAAAATGGTAGCGAGCTCATTGAAATTGTCTGTGTCGATCAGCAGTGAGAGTTGGTAATAATCATTGTATGGGCCACTTTGTTCGAGTAAGGCTGTTTTTATATTTTCGGGAATGGATATATCTTTAAGAGCCTCTGAAAAGGGCATTTTTAATAATGTGTCTAGGTAAGAAAAGATACCTAATATAAAAAGGTCATTGGCAATTTTTTGGTTCACTTGTTTGGCGATGTATTCGAGAAAAAATGCACGGGTGAGTGCGGTTACAAATAAACTTGAATCATTATTGCCATTATCATTGGTAAAAAGAAAGAGTGATAGCCAGCGATATAGGGGTTTTACCCCGAGTAGTTGAATGACTGCGCGGATGCTTTCAATTTTGGTGTCGCGTCTTAGACCGGCTGAATTTATATAGCGCAACAACTTGTAGCTTATTGACACATCTTGCGATATTTTTCTTTCAATATCGGCAATGTCATTGTTAGCCATAATATCATTTAATATATTTATAATGGCTGCTTTATTAGAGGGGATGGCTTGTTGCTCGATGTATTCCGGTTTTGCAAAAAAATAACCTTGGTAAAGCTCAAAGCCCATTTCTTTGCACATTAAAAACTCTTCTTTGGTTTCTACTCGTTCAGCCAGCAGAGTAAGTTTATGTTGCTGGCCGAGTTTAACGTATTCAAGAAGTTGTTCGCTGGAATAATCACTAATATCAATTTTCATTATTTTAACAATCTCGAATAGCTTTTGCGTACTGTCATTGTCAATAAAATCATCAATGGCGAGGCTGAAACCGGCTTGAACCAGTGATTTTAGCAGGCTGAATAGTTTGTCATCCACGGTTACATTTTCGAGTATTTCGAGGACAACACGATCCTTTGGGAGAATGTTTATAATATCATTTTGAATAAAGTATTCGTTGAAGTTGATAAAGGCTTTTTTATTGCCAATAACACTGCTTAGCCCCATATTATTGAATAAGTTCATAATGACATCAGCGGTTGCAGCTGTGCCATCAATCACATTCGCATCTGTGGCATTAATTTGTCGAAATAACATTTCGTAGGCAATAATGGATTCATTGAGGTTGAGAATAGGCTGTCGCGCAAGGCATACTTTGGATTCTGAAGATGTGTCAGGCATGCTATTTATATCGGTCAAATTTAATTTTTCTACAGTTTATCGCTGAAATATCTTATTTTATAACTATTTAAAAAACATATTGTTTTCCATCTGGAATCAGAATAATATAAATGACTATCCAGTCAGTTAATTGCTTGTAATAGGTAAATGATGCAAAAATGGCAAAGGCGCAAAGATCAACGCCCTATGGAAATTCTAACCGCTGCACTTGGCTTATTTGTAAGCAAGGGATTTGCTTCGACCAAAATAGAGGACATTGCAAAACAGGCGAAGGTTTCCAAAGGAACGGTGTATCTGTATTTTGAGAGCAAGGAAGTGCTGTTTAAACAAATGGTGCATCAAATAATGGTACCAAAGATTAACGAGGTGGAAGGTTATATTTCCGCTTATAAGGGCAGTCAGGTTGAATTGCTCAAGCTGGTGATTAGGCAGTGGTGGCAGACAATCAAGGGTTCGGGGTTAACCGGCGTTCCTAGGCTGATTATTGCCGAGGCGGATAAGTTCCCAGAATTAACGCAGTATTATATGAAAGAAGTGATCCACCGTATTCAGTCTATTTTGATTAGTATCCTTAAGAAGGGCAAAAAATTAAATGAATTTTCGACTATTGAACCTGTCTTATGTGCCAGGGTTATTATGTCGTCATTGGTTTACTTTTCAATGTGGGATGTTGCGTTAAAGAAATATGATTACAAAAATATGAATGTTGAAGATCTTATTGAACAGCAAATATCTATTTTATTGAACGGAATTGTGAAATGAACAGTCATGGTCTTGTGCGTAGCCTTGTTTTTTTAATTTTCTCTATAGCTTATAGTATAACCGCATCAGCAGAGGGTATTTCTGTTAGCAACCGAGCTTATACTTTGGACAGGTTTATTAATGAAAGTATTAATAAATATTCAGAAATCAGGTTAGCGGATTTAAATATAAACCGGCTTGCATATGAAATGGGCAAAGCGCAAAGCCAGCTAGGCTGGATTCTTACAAGTCAGGGAGGCTATTCTCGTGACGCCTCTATTTATGGGCTGCAATCAAATACTATTGATTTTAGCGTTGGCTTGCAAAAATTACTTGCATCAGGGAATACTGTATCGGTAACTGGGCGCTATGCACGCACTAAAACTGAACAGGTGCTATTTGGTTTTGCGCCTAACCCGTCTAATATCGCTAATTTGGAAATTAATTACCGCATCCCGTTACTGGAAGGAGAAACAAATCCGAAATATTTATATGCCGTAAAAAAAGCCAATATAGAGAAAAAGATTTCAGTTTTAACAAAACAGCAAGTTAAAGAAAAATTAATAGCAAGGTTAATTGATGTGTATTTTGCCGTCGTTACGATTGATTCAAGATTGGCGACAGCAAAAAAATCATTAAAACGTGCACGAAAATTACGGCGGTATATTAAAAATAATATTAACCTTGGTTTGTTAGAGCAGGGTGAGATTTTGCAGGTCAATTCTCAAATATATACCCTGAAACTCGAACAGCAGAAAATTATAGATTTACGAGAAAAACAGGTTGCCTTAATCAATCGGTTCCTAGAAAAAGATTTATCAAGCACATTTAGGATAGATGCAGCGAATACCTATAAGTATAAGCATGACTTAAATCAGCAGAAAATTATAGGCATTGTAAAGGCGCATAATTATGAAATAGAAAAATTAAAAGCGCAAAAAGAATTGATTGACTCGGCTTTATCTTTAAGTCGCAATCGTGAAAAAGATAAGCTGGACGTTGTTTTATCGTTAGGTGTACAAAATAGAAGAGGTGATATCGGCAATACAGCTATTAACGATACCGATACAACCGGCATGCTAAAGCTTGAATACAGAAATGCAATCGATAAAAGAGCCTTTAGTTCAGAAAGGCTGCAACTTCAGATCGATAAAAAGTCAAATAATGAACGGATGGTTTCAATTGTTGAGGACCTTAAATATGAAACTTTTGATTTATTAAAACAGATAGAGCGCTCTAAGGAAATAGTTGGAATTACAGAGAGCCGATATTCAAATGAAACTAAAAAATACCGAGATATATTAAAAAGATTTCGTACGGGGCGAGCAACAACCAATACCGTTATTCAATTTGATAATGACAGGATACGTGCTGAGCTGGATACTGAAACTGAGAAATATGAACTGGCAAAAAGGTTTTCTTTGTTGAAACTGAAGCAAGGGCTTTTCCTAAACTCGAAATAAACGGATGAAGATATTATAAAATGAAAAACATACTTGCGTTCTTTGTACAAAGAACTTTAATCGTTAATCTAATATCTATATTTATTATATTGCTGGGTATATATGCAATGTTGACGATTAACCGGGAAGCATTTCCTAATGTTAATCTGGATAATATTGCTATTGGTTTTTCATATCCTGGAGCGTCACCAGAAGAGATTGAACAACTTATTATTACGCCAATAGAGCAGGAATTAAAGTCGCTAGACGGGATTAACAAGATGACTTCGGTTGCATTTCCTTCCAGCGGCAATATTAATTTGGAAGTGGCTGCCAATTCAATTAACCGGGCAAGAATGATAAGTGACGTACAACTTGCTATTGATCAAGCGAAATTGCCATTAGACTTACCTTACGATCCTGTTGTGACAGAAATTGACGGACGTATCTTTCCTATTATCCAATTAGCCATAGCTGCACCGCTTAGCAAGTTGGATCTCAAACGCCTTGGCGATAAGATAAAAGATGACCTTCTCAATATTAAAGGCGTTGCCAAAGTGCGTCTGCAAGGAGATAGGAAAGCCGAATTAAGTATTATTGTTGATCCAAAAAAATTGCACCAGCAGCGGATTTCGATTACTGAAATTGAGAGCCTACTTCAATCATGGAATATAAACGCACCCGGTGGGGAACTCGATACTCGCGACGGCCAAAAAACATTACGAATCGTTGGTCAATTCTCCAGCCCAGAAGATGCTGCCAACCTTATTATTCGTGCTAATGAATACGGTGCCGGAGTGAGATTGGGTGATGTAGCAACGGTAAAAGAATCATTGGTAAAAGCATCTTTGTATTATGAGGTTAATGCTAAACCGGCAATGGCTATTTTAGTGATGAAGAAAGTCGATGCAGATATTATTACAACTGTTAACCGTGTTAAGGATTATATTAAATCAATACCCGATACTTATGGTAAAGACATTAAAGTGAGTACTTTTCGTGATTTTTCAAAAAATACAAAACTACGTCTAAGTGTTCTGTCAACTAATGCTATTGTCGGCCTATTCTTGGTTTTTATCTGCCTGGTCGCATTTTTACGGCCATCTGTTGCATTAACCACAACCATTGGCTTGCCTATTGTGTTTTTTATTGGTTTATACACCTTAAGTGTTATGGGGATTACTTTAAACCTTGTTTCAATGTTAGGTTTTATTATGGTGTTAGGGATGCTGGTTGATGACGCCATTATTGTAGGCGAAAACATCACTTATCATATGGAACAGAATATGCCGCCCTTAAAAGCAGCGGTGGTTGGCTCTTATGAATTAATGGGTCCAGTAATAACAACCATCCTCACTACTATAGCAGCCTTTATTCCAATGTTATTTATGTCTGGAATATTAGGTAAGTTTATTGTTTCAATTCCCATCGTTGTTATTATGTTGCTTATTTTTTCTTTGCTGGAATCGTTTTTAATTTTGCCAAGCCATGTCGCTCATTTTGCCCGACCCAAAGTAAAGTTTGTGGAACGGAAATGGCTGGTCGCAATGGAGAGTATTTATGCACGTGTTCTTGAAAAATCGATCAGGTACCGTAAATCGACAGTTTTTTTGTCAGTTATTATTTTAGTCTTGGCGGTTGCTTTTGCTTTAATGACAATGAAGTTTGAACTTTTCCCGGAAGAAGGTATTGAAGAGTTTTTTGTGCAGGTTGCGGCTGAGCCTGGGACAAATTTGGAAGAAATGAAAAGCACGCTTAATAAGTTAAGTGGGGATATTACCGAACGTGTTGATCAGAAAAAAATTGATATGATTTTAATAACAACAGGGAAAACGTCCACTGATCAGGGTGACCCTCTTTCACAGCGTGGTAGCCGTTTTGGTCAACTTCAGGTTGTTTATATTGCGAGTATTCTACGTCCGCAACACAATGCAGCAAATGAAATGGTATCTATAATTGATGAATTAACTAAACATTACCCGCAACTCACTATTTCCTTACAAAAGAAAAAGCCAGGGCCACCGTCTGGTCGCGCACTACAGGTTGAAATAACGGGAACGAATAGAGAGTCTATTGTTAATGTTGCAACAAGGTTGCAAAGTTATGTTAAAGCCATTAAAGGTGTGCTAACCGTTGAGAGTGACTTGCAACGAGGGGATAATGAATTACGCATTATACTGGATCGTAAGAAGGCAACTTACGCGGGTGTTAACCTGCTGACAGTTTCAAAAAATATACGAGCGATAGGCAGTGGATTACGTGTTTCAACGATACGTCGTGGAACTAAAGAAGTCGACGTAACTATTCGCTTTCCTAACTCAAAAGAAAATAACATTGAATACCTGCGGTCTATTGAAATACCCAATAATCGGGGTGGTTTAATTCCTTTGGGTAAAATTGCAAAAATTATAGAGCAACCCGCACTTTCAACAATACGGCATGCAGAAGGTTCGCAGGTTATCCGAGTGGTTGCGAATATTGACACGGCTATCATTAAAAGTAATGAACTAAACCGTCTGGTAAAGAAAAATGAACAACAATGGTTGGGTTCATCTACTAGTCGGGTATCCATTCATTATGGTGGTGAACAGGAAAAGAATCAGGAATCGATACGAGACTTAGTGATTGCTTTTGGTTTTGCGTTGATTGGTATTTTCTTTATACTGGCGATTCAGTTTAATAATGTAGGTTATCCTTTAGCTGTTATGCTCGCCATTCCATTTGGTGCGGTAGGAATTATTATAAGCTTTTATTTGCATGATTTGTTTTGGAAACCGTTACCACTCTCATTTTTTTCATTGATGGGCATGGTTGCATTAACGGGTGTTGTGGTGAATAGCTCAATGATTTTACTGGTGTTTGTGCAGCGTGCGCTCAAAGAGGGTATCACCGCTAAAGATGCGATTATTCTTGCTGGTAGACGAAGATTACGCGCGGTCGTGTTAACGGCACTGACAACGGTGGTTGGTTTATTACCAACGGCCTATGGTTGGGGGGGGATGGATCCGTTTGTTTCCCCGATGGCTTTATCCCTTTCATGGGGGTTAATTTTTGCAACCTTTGTAACTTTAATCACGATACCTGCCGTTATGGCGATTGCGTTTGGTGTGAAAAATTAACCAACTCTATTTTCTAAAAATAAATTCAATTTGAGTGTTGGCTAGCTCAATGATGTCATGTTCTTTTAGTTCCAATGCATCCGTTGATATATCACGGCCATTTACCATGGCGATGTTAATTGAGTCTTCATTTTTAATGGCAGTGATTGTGTAATTGGTTGAGTTGCGTGCGATAATTGCCATTTTTGAGCCATTGAAGCCTAATGTATTAAATGGTTTTCTCAGCTCCAGAATTTTGCCTTTGAGTGGGCCACTTAATACTTTGACCGCACCGAGTTTGGCACCGGTGTTGTCAGTGGTTGGTTTTTGCTTGGTGTCAATTATTTTAGTGTCTTCAATTTCTGCACGTAAAAACATTGTGGGTTCATAATCTTCGTCATCATGAGAGAAAAAAGTGAACTGGTAATTGCCAATCTGGATAACATCGCTGTGCTGGAGTTTTGATTTTGCAACTCGCGCACCATTGAGCAAACTGCCATTGGTGCTGCCTAGGTCATCAATAAAGACATTGTTGCCGACTTTAGTGATAAGTGAATGACGCCCACTAATGGTTAAGTCGTTAAGCTGAATATCATTGCCATGCTTTCTGCCGATACTGATACTGTCTTTATCGATACTGTATTCCCGGATAACGGCACCATCCAGAGTTAAAATTAATTTTGGCATTGTTTTACCTGTTTATCATGTATTTAGTTAATAGAGTCCGTTGAAATCACACTTTGTTCTTCTTTTTCGACTTCAATTTCGTCGCGCATTAGGATGAAATCATCTTTATTGCGCGCCGTTAAGAAAGCTTGTTCACCTGTTATTTTTTTCGCTTCAACGAGGCGTTTTAATGCAGTATCCATCAATTGCATGCCCTGCATCGCACCACCTTGGATAACATTGTCAATTTGTTCTGTTTTTCCTTCGCGGATAATATTTGAAATTGCCGCATTGTTTATCATAATTTCGATTGCGGCTATACGACTTCGATTGTCGGCTGTACGAACGAGTTGCTGTGAAACAACGCCGCACAGTGAGGTTGACAACATGGTTCGCACATAAGGTTCTTCACCGGGAGGGAAAGCATTGATGATCCGCTCGATGGAACTGGCTGCACTGGATGTATGTAAGGTCGCCATTACGAGAATACCCATCTCAGCTGCGGTTAAGGCAAGATGAATGGTTTCAAGGTCTCGCATTTCACCAACAAGTATCACATCGGGATCTTCACGTAATGCAGAATGAAGTGCCGACGCAAAATTTCGGGTATGGCTGCCGATTTCCCGTTGGCTTACTAGGCATTTTTTATTGCTATGTAAAAATTCCACCGGATCTTCAATGGTGAGAATATGCCCTCTGCGCTGGTTGTTTATAAAATCAATCATTGCCGCAAGGGTTGTTGATTTACCCGAACCAGTTGGGCCGGTTACAAGTATTAATCCTTTACGTTGCCGTGCAAGATTTTTTAAAATAGGGGGCAGCCCAAGTTGCTGCAGTGATTGAATGTCACTTGGAATGACACGAAATACAATGCCAGTTCCATTTAGGTGTTCAAAAGCATTCACACGAAAACGGGACAAGCCGGGAACGTCATAGGAAAAATCCAGTCCCTGATTTTTTAAATATTCCTCACGTTGCTCGACACTCATTATTTCAAATAATAAATCACGTGTTTCTTTTGTAGATAATTCTCGATATTTAACGGTATGTGTTTCACCATGTAAACGCAGGCGAGGCGGGTTGCCGGCAATAATATGCAGATCGGAACCATTTTGTTTTACAACAAGATCTAAAAAGGCATCGATACGGTTCATATTAATTTTCTCAGCTAACTTATTGCAAGATTAACTTGTGGAAGAAGATCAGGATCGGTGACATAACGCTGGAATAATTTTTTGTCTGTTGCATGTACATAGGCATCATCCGGATCAATTTCTTTATTTTTAACTGCTTCGAGTAACGCTTGATCCATTAGCTGCATTCCCTGTTCTCTTCCTGTTTGTAGTATGGAAGGAATTTGAAAGACTTTCCTGTTTAAAATGAGATTGGCCATTCCTGATGTGTTAAACATAATTTCAAGAATGGCTTTGCGGTTTCTGCCATCGGCAGAGCGTAACAGTTTCTGACTAACGACACCGAGTAAATGCTGCGCTAAAAAACTGGCTGTGAGTGATTTTTGTTCTGTTGGCATCGCATCAATGATTCTGTCAATGGTTTTAACGGCAGAGGTTGTATGCAGTGTTCCTAATACCAAGTGGCCTGTTTCTGCGGCGGTCATTGCCATTGAAATTGTCTCTGGGTCACGCAGCTCGCCGACTAATATCACATCGGGATCTTCACGTAACGCAGCGCGCAAACCATTAGCAAACGTATCGACATGAGAGCCTACATTTCGTTGTATCACAAGTGCCTTATCACTTTTATGCACATATTCGATGGGGTCTTCTAGGGTAATAATATTTAACCGCCGGTTATGGTTAAGCCAGTCAATCATGGTGGCCAGTGTCGTTGACTTGCCTGTGCCTGTCGCTCCGGTTACCAGAACCAACCCTTGGTTATGTAATAAGAACTTAGTGAGTATTGCGGGTAGGCCTAATTCCTGAAAAGTTGGAATGCGCGGTGCAATGATTCTGAATGCTGCGCCGATACCGGAAATTTTGCGGTATAAGTTTACCCTGAAACGGCCAACTTCTTCATGTTCATACGAAAAATCTACATCATGTCCTTGGTTAAATAAAGCACGTTGTTCTTCGTCCAGAATTTCATTAACGAGGGATTCAAGTTCATCACCCGTTAAGTTGCGGTATTTAATTGGGGATAGTTCGCCATGCATGCGAATAAGCGGAGGCAGGCCAACGGACAAGTGAATGTCGGAACAACCCTGCTCGCGTCCTAGTTTTAAGAAGGCATTGATTCTGGACATTTATTCAATCACCACATTTTGTAAGTCTTGTTTTAATTCATTAATCGTTTGGTAGCGTTTTAATGGGTCAACATGCATTGCTCTCATAATAACGTCATTTAATTCCTGTGTCATACTGGTATCTTTTTCGAGGGCAGGAATGGGCTTACCTTCAACATGCAGAAATAAGGTTGCCATATGGTCTTCACCTTTATAGGGTGGTTTTCCGGTAAATGCTTCATACAGTAAGATGCCTAAACTGTAGATATCGGTACGGCGGTCAATGGCGCGGCCACGCACCTGCTCTGGTGCCATGTAAGTTGGCGTACCAACGAGTATGCCACTTTTGGTGATACGTGAATCGGCGGTACTGGCGGCGGCGGCCAGTCCAAAGTCAACAACTTTGACGAGCTTGGAATCATCGACAAGAATGTTTGCCGGTTTTAAATCGCGGTGAACAACATCGACTCTGTGGGCTGCATTGACACCACTGCAAATATCACAAAAAATCTGGATACCGTGTTTCTTATCTAAAGACTTGGTACTTTTTAATTCAAAAGAGAATGAATGGCTGTCAAAGTATTCCATGGATATGGCATAAGACTTTCCAAAGGTAATAAAGTCATAAAGGCGAATAACATTTTCATGGGTAATTCGGCGTGCATAGCGAAGTTCATGAATAAAACGTTGGATAACCGTTTCGTCGGATGCCATTTGTGGATTTAAAAATTTAAGAACAATGTTTTCGCTTACCATCTGATCTTCTACTAAAACCACAACACCAAAGGCACCCTTACCAATTTTACGGATAATTCGATAGCGATCGTCTAATATTTGCCCTGGTAGTAGTTCATTTGGATCGATGATTGATCTCATCGGGCTGCTTGATGCACCGCTAGAAGGGACAGATGGTGAGGCGGGCATCGATGGTATTGATGGGTTAATATTAACAACGGTTGCTGCAACGTCTAACATTTCGGTGTTAGGGGTAGAAGTAGAAGTATTACCGATACTTTGTGGCTCAGCCGAGGGTGGTTGGGCACCTATATTTTCCTGCATCGCTTGCATCGCTTTGGTGGCGGCGGTTTTGACATCATGATCAGGGTGTTGCATGACCTCGGTAAGTGCATCTTCAACTTCTTCTGCGTGGTGCTTGTCGGTTAGCTCGGCGAGTGCATGCAAAATATCATGCTTCGTCGAATCATCACATTGTTGTAGCTTGCTGATTAAGGGTTTAATTGCGCGAGTATCTTTTAGCTGGGTTAATGCCTTAATTGCAACTTGGGTAGATTCACCTTTCTGGTTAAGTAATTTGAGCAGAGGTTCAACAGCTCGCTTGTCATTCATGCTTGCAAGCGCATCTGCGGCACGTTCACGCACCCACCAGTCTTCATCTTCTAATGCTTCAACTAGATATTTAAAAGCGCGGTCATCATTCACTGAGTTTAAAATTTCTACAGCGGTTCTTCGTAAAAACTCATCTTTATCTTTAATAAGTTGCAATACGGCTTCAACTACTTTTGGGCCGCCAATACTGCCTAATGCATCAGCCGCACGTACTTTAATCCACCAGTCTTTATCGCGTAAGGCATTAAGCAAATCTTTTATAGCATTGACGTTACCAACTTCATTTAGTACTTCAACCGCAGCACGGCGCACATATTCAGATTCATCCTGCAAAATATCGATAAGGTATTTTACAATATTGCCATCGTTTAGTTTTACAAGGGTATCGATGGCTTTGCTTTGCACTGTTAAGTCTGGATCTTTTAATAAATTACAGATGGGTTTTGAATTAACGGGTATCTGCATTTTTGCAATGCTATCAAGGGCGCTCTGACGAACTTTTTTATTTGGGTCAGCAATCATTTTTAAAAGAGTGTCGCGCACTTCTGGCATACTGAACTTGCCAAGTGTCACTGCAACATAAGTACGAATCGTTGAATCTTTACTATTACTGTAGCGAATCAAGTCAGGCACGATCTTTTCATTTGCTATTTCATTTAATACTTTGAAAATTAATTGGTGAATACTTTTGTCAACTTGCCCAATGATGGCAATCAGCGTTTTTGCATTTAAACGTTTTTTTTGTGCAATGAGTATTTGTACTAGAACATTTTTTGGTATGTTGGGGTCACTGAATAAATCGAATAGACGGTTAGCATCATAGGTATCAGTGGTGCCAAGAATTCGCATTACACTTGATATTATACGTTTATCATCATCGGCCAGACCTTCTATGTAAGCAGCTAAACTTGAATTGGTTAGCATTGAGACAAGTATATTTTCTATAGGGGAATGTGGATCTGTTTCGGCCAGTGCCTGTATCAGTTTGGGTATAGCTGATGGGCCAATATTTTTCAGGCGAGTGACGGCTTCTTTCGTTTGTGATGAAGCCGAGTTAGACGAAAGTATGGTTGTTATTGCTTTATTTGTTTTGTAGCCGTGCAGCAAACTCATTAATTTAACTTTTATTTATCGGGTAATGTAACTTGATTAATATAGGACTTGTTAATTAAACAAACTTCATCATCGTCAACGTAAATTTTCAGGAAACGATTATCCTGTTTGTTTAAGTAGTCATATAACCGTGCATGCTCGGGGGGAAGAGCTTCTTTTATAGTCCCTTCAACGAGGGTGCCGTCCATCATATGAATGGTGCAATAAAGTGTTTGTGCAGATTCTGCAATTACACCTTTATCGCTGTATTCAATTCTTATAATGGATTGCCGGTTATAAAATCGAATTTCATTGGGCATATCAACCTGAAAAACAACAAAAGGTTCATTGCGGTTAAGAATATCTAATACGGCTTCGTCATGGCCATCATCATTATGGCGGATAAAGAGCGAGCCTACCACCTGTCCGCTGGGATGCACCCACAACTGAACATTTTTCTGTTTCGTTGGTAATTTTAGTGTGTCTTTAGACAATGGCATTCCTCAGGTTTGTGGGCTTCTATTTCTGTCTTATTTGCTTGGCCCTTCATTACCATTCTTATTAGATAGAGTATACCTATAGTATTGATAATCTGCGAGTTTTAGTGCTTATAGGCGGCCACCACGACTAAAGTGTTTTCGCCAGTAGCGGTTATTCATGTTCGCAATATTAACTCTCTTACCACTGGAGGGGGCATGGATGAATTTATTATTTCCAATATACAAGCCAACATGAGAAATTTTGCCCCGATCAATCCGGAAAAAAACCAGATCCCCCGCTTTTAAGTGCTGGCGCCTAATAGGGCGTGCTGCATTGTAGAGTTGCCGGGTGGTGCGTGGAACGGAAATGCCGGCCATTTTATAGCTGTACTGAACCAAGCCACTGCAATCAAAGCCTGTTTTGGGGCTTCTACCACCATATCGGTAGGGTTTGCCCAGTTGTGTTTTTGCTATTTTGAGTATTTTTTTATGTTGACTGTGTGGTTTTGCATGATATGTTTTTTGTGAGGTGCTACTGCAACCGGTGAGTAGTACACTCAATGCGATGCTGAGGAGCAAATACCGGCTGTTTTTGTATAATATTTGAGCAATTTTCATACGTAGGGCTAAGTATAGCCGAACTTCGATCATTTACAGGTATGGCGTCATATTTTCTATAAAAAACATACAGTTCCACATATATTCTTGAGTAAAATCTAATCTAAAGGGCATTTTTTCTCATTATTTTGCCTGAAATTTTGAATATGGTCACTTTATGTTCAATCTTACTGAGCTAAACTATGCAGTATGGATAATTTAAAAGTTTCTGCGCAGCCACTTAGCCGAGGGGTTAATTCGAATCAGCGTGCTGAAAAACAGCGTGATGAAAGCTTTGTTGCTTCATCTTTAGCTGAGGATAAAGATAAGAGTAAAACAAATGCTGTAAAGCATGAGCATATGCATGCCAATACAAATCAAGCGCCCCCCGAAGACCGCTCAGCAATTTTAGCCGAACAACGTAAGCAGGAAATGGCACTACAGCAGGCAGAAAAAGAGAGTGCCAAACAGCAACTGGATAAGGTTCAGGAATTGAGTTTGCAGCGCCAGATTGAGGAACGGGCGGCGGTTAACAAGCAAAAACTGAAAGGCAGTTATGCAGCTGTGCAACAAAGTGATAATCAAAAGCAAGCTCAGGAAGTAAAGGTTGATAAAAATAATGAATCTCACCAAGATATGGATAATCCGAAAAATGCGATAAATCTGGTTGTTTAGACACAAAGACACCCCCCAACTCTCACGTATATCTGAATGTTTATCTGGGTATGCTTGCCTGAATCCACGTATAATAGGGCGATGATCAGCTACTACCTCGAAGCAAAGAAAGTTTAACTATATGACTCGTCGAAAAACGCGCCAATTAAAATCAATAAAACAACCTAAGTCGACAGCGCAACGGGGTAAAAAGAAAAAAAAATCGACAAAGCAGCGAAAAAAACAGCCTACACAAAATATGTTTTATAAATATCTGGCGGCTACCCCTTGGCGTTATTTATTTTTAGCGTTTGTTTTGGTTTTTATTGCTTATGCTATTTATCTTGATTTAAGCGTACAAAAACAATTTGATGGTAAGCGGTGGGCATTGCCAGCAAAAGTATATGCACGGCCACTGGAATTATATGCTGGCCTAAGCTTGTCTAAAAATAACCTGTTACGCGAATTAAAAATGCTGGGCTTTCGCAATGTGGCCGACATTAAACGCCCCGGAAGCTACTATGTGGATGGTCGCGAAATAGTTTTAACGACACGGTCTTTCCAGTTTTGGGATGAAAAGATAAATTCAAGTGTGATTAAAATCACTTTTGACAGTAATACTATTTCTGAACTGTATAATTTTTCATTAGATAAAAATATCGATGTGATGCGTTTAGAGCCGGTTATTATTGGTGGAATTTATCCGTCACATAAAGAAGACAGATTGCTGGTAAAGTTTGATGCTGTACCTGAACTTCTTAAGTCTGCGATTACGATAGTGGAAGATCGCAATTTTTATCAGCATCACGGTCTGGACTATAAAGGCATTGCTCGTGCAATGTGGGCAAACCTGCGTGCAGGGAAAACAGTGCAAGGTGGCAGTACGTTAACTCAGCAGTTGGTAAAGAATTTTTTCTTAAGCAATACGCGAAGTTTATGGCGAAAAGCCAATGAAGCTATTATGGCATTACTGGTTGAATGGCATTACGGCAAGCAGGAAATTTTTGAAGCTTATTTGAATGAAATTTATTTAGGGCAGGACAAGGCCCGAGCAATACACGGTTTTGGTTTAGCCAGTCGTTATTATTTTGACCGAGATCTAGATGAGCTGGAATTGCAACATATTGCAATGCTCGTGGCGTTGATTAAGGGGCCATCATATTATAATCCACGTCGATATTCCAAGCGTTTAATTAAGCGTCGAAACCTTATTTTGGATATGTTGGCAGAGTTTAATGTTATTACTCGGAGTGAAGCAACAGCGGCCAAACGCAAAGCTCTTGGGATTAGCACATCAAAGCCGACTAGTATTTCTTCACATCCGGCTTTTCTTGATTTAGTTAAGCGGCAACTTAAAACTTTTTATCGAGAAAAAGATTTAGCATCGGAGGGATTGCAAATATTTACAACATTGGATCCGCTGATTCAGCAACAGGCAGAGCGAGTCGTTAAACAAAAAACCAGCCAGCTTGACCGGCAACAAAGGTTGAAGGGTAGTTTGCAGGCTGCGACTATTATAACCAACACAACAAATAGCGAAGTGCTCGCCTTGGTGGGGGATAGCAAACCAAAGCAATCCGGTTTTAACCGCGCACTGGACGCCATTCGGCCGGTGGGTTCTTTAATTAAGCCCGCAATTTATTTAACTGCACTGGACGTTAATCAGGATTATACCCCACTTACTTTAATTGACGATAAGGTGTTACATTTAAAAGGACCCGCGGGCGATGTTTGGTCACCACGTAATTATGATAAGCGAACACATGGCCGTGTTCCTTTTTATCAGGCTTTAAGTCGCTCTTATAACTTGGCTACTGTTCGCTTAGGATTAAAAGTGGGATTTGAAAACATCCAGAGAACCATTAAAGCGATGGGGGTCAAGCGTTCAATTCCGGCTTATCCTTCGATGCTATTAGGGGCCGTTAATCTGTCACCCTATGAAGTAGCTCAAATGTACCATAGTTTGGCTTCCGGTGGTTTCAACATGCCGCTGTCGGCAATTAGGGAAGTGCTGGCACTGGATGGCACCCCACTTAAACGCTTTCCATTGAAAATAGAACAAACACTGAAGATCGATTCAGTGGTGATAATCAATACTATTTTAAATAATGTCACTATTAATGGAACTGCTAAGCAGATTGCCATGACCTTCCCGGCCGATTTTGTCGCTGCAGGTAAAACAGGTACAACGGATGGTTTGCGTGATAGCTGGTTTGCTGGTTTCACTGGACAGCATCTGGTTGTTAGCTGGCTAGGTGTTGATGAGAATAAACCAACCGGCTTAACTGGTGCTAGTGGAGCCTTACAAATATGGATAGGGATTATGAAAAACATTCAAACACAGCCAATCGTATTTAATTCTTCAGATAATGTAGAATATATTGCTATTAACCCAAAAACGAATAAGCGTATTGATGCTACCTGTTCGAATGCTGTTTTTCTTGGCGTGCAACGTGACGCTGTTCCTGAACAACAAAGTAGCTGTAGTGACTGAGTTAACTTAATTAAAGTTCTTGCAAGATAAGAAAGTAGATAGAGAAAATAAAATAGATGTTGAATATATTAAAGAAAGCCGTTGTTGTTTTATTTATACTGAGTGTGTCGGCCTGCGGTTCTTATTTAAAAAAGAAGGACGAACACCCGAGCGAGCAAGGTGGTTTTTCGGATGATTTTAGCCAGCAAATAAAACCGGCTGGCACAACATCAGCTGCCGTTTTAGCTTTAATAAAAAAAGCCCGCACCGATGCAATGGCCGGTAACCTTGAAAAGGCCATGCTGCGCCTAGAACGGGCAGTCAGAATCGAACCCACTAATGCAGAGGTATGGCATTATATGGCCAAGCTGTTTTTACAGCAGGAAAACTTTAAGCAGGCAGCAGGTTATGCTGCCAAGTCGAGTAGTTTAGCGCGTAGTAACAGAATATTAATCATCGATAACTGGCGCATCATCGCCCATGCGCGTTATCGGCAAGGTAATGTCAAAGGTGCACAAAAAGCACAGGACAAAATAAATAAATTACAACAATAATATGTGAATCTAACCACTGTGTTATCACCCTCTGAATACCTTGATAGTAAAGGTCCTTTAGCACAAAAGGTGGTTGACTTCGCGCCACGAAAACAACAAATGGAAATGGCCGATGCCATTGCGCATGCACTGGATTGTGAAACAACCTTTATTGCAGAGGCTGGCACGGGTACGGGTAAAACCTTTGCCTATTTAGTACCGGCTTTATTGTCTGGGCGCAAAGTGCTTATTTCAACCGGCACAAAAAATCTTCAAGACCAACTATTTCATAAAGACTTGCCTATCGTGCGTGAAGCGCTGGATATACCGGTGACTGCGGCGTTATTAAAAGGCCGTTCTAATTACTTATGTAAACACCGTTTAACACTTGCTGAGCAGGACATCCATGGTGAACCAAAAATACATATCAGAAAACTTCGTCAAGTTAGAAACTGGTCAATAAAAACAAAAGCAGGGGACACCAGCGAAATTCCTGAAATCCCCGAAGGTGATCGTATCTGGCCACTGGTAACGTCCACCTCCGAAAATTGTCTGGGCGCAGAATGCAACGACTATAACGATTGCTATGTCGTGAATGCGCGGCGTTTAGCGCAAGCCAGTGATGTGGTTGTGATTAACCATTATTTGTTGCTTTCCGATATGGTGATACGTGAAAACGGGTTTGGTGAACTGTTGCCAATAGCCGATGCTTTTATTATTGACGAAGCACACCAGTTACCGGATGTGGCGTCCAACTTTTTTGGCACCAGTGTTAGCGGTTATCAGTTGAATGAACTGGTTACTGATATTGCTTCGGAGTACCTAGCAGAGATTAACGAAGACCGGGAAATACCGGATTTATGTGACACACTTAAAAAAACGATTGCCGATTTTCGTCTTGCAATGGGCTTACCGATTCGGCGCGGTGGTTGGGCGGAGTTAAATCACCAGTCCGAGTTTAATGACATTGCAAACACACTGAATACACAGCTCGCATCCTTAAAAGAATTATTATCGCCATTAGCTGAACGTAGTAAAGATTTAGAGGCTTGCGATAAACGTTGCGCCAATATGATTGAGCGGCTTAATTTGTTGACGCTTGAACCGCCGGCCGATCACATTCACTGGTTTGAAACCTATAAGCGATCTTTTTCATTGAACTTAACGCCCTTTGATGTCGGCAGTGAATTCAAACAACAAATGGATAGCTTGCCGGGGAGCTGGATTTTTACCTCTGCCACCTTAACGGTAGGGAATAAGTTCGATCACTTTCTAAAACAACTGGGTATTATTGAAGACGTTGACAGCAAGTCATGGGAAAGCCCATTTAATTATCGTGATCAAGCCTTGCTGTATATCCCCGATGGTTTACCTGAACCGCAAAACCCGAATTACCTTTCTGCCGTGGTTAAAGAAGCGATTCCGGTTATTAATTTAAGCGGGGGACGTACCTTTTTCCTGTTTACCAGTTACCGTGCATTAAATGAAGCCGTAGAAATATTAAAAGATGAAATCGATTACCCATTACTGGTGCAAGGTGAAAAACCACGCGATGCATTAATCACAGACTTTCGAAAAATGGGCGATGCGGTTTTATTGGGCACTTATAGTTTCTGGGAAGGCATTGATGTAAAAGGCGATGCCTTAACCACGGTTATTATTGATAAGTTACCGTTTGCATCGCCCGGCGACCCTATTTTAAAAGCACGCATCGATGCGATGCGTAACAATGGCTTAAATCCATTCTTTGATTTTCAATTACCGAATGCCGTGATTACCTTAAAGCAAGGTGCGGGTCGTTTAATTCGTGATTACCTTGATACCGGTTTATTGATGTTGTGCGATCCAAGGCTGCGCTCAAAACCGTATGGCAAAGTTTTTCTCAAAAGTTTACCCACTATGCCTATCACGAAAGATCTTAACTATGTGGAAACATTTTTTTCCGATAAAGTGAATGCCGAACAAACAAAGAGCCATAAAATTAAGGACTAGGTTTACCCCATGACAGAAATACTATTAGCAACAACCGACGTGGAAATTAAAGCCTGTTATCCGGTGATGCAGCAATTACGCCCAGCTTACTCTGAAGTCGCCTTTTTAACCCAAACGAAAAAGCAAATACAAAAGGGTTATCACCTAGCTTACCTTAAAGATGGCCGGCATATTTGTTCTGTGGCGGGTTATCGCTATTCTGAATGCCTTGCATGGGGGGTATTTTTATATGTGGATGATTTAATTACCGACAGTGAGCAACGTTCAAAAGGCTACGGCAAATTGCTATTGGACTGGCTAATGGAACAAGCGAAAAGCCAACAGTGCGCTCAATTGCACCTTGATTCGGGGGTGCAGCGTCTGGATGCACACCGGTTTTACGAGGCACAGGGCATGGTACACAATAGTCACCACTATGCCGTTGATATTAAGTAGTTGCATGTTGCATTGCTCATTGGCCACATATTTTACATTACCAATTTGTAATGTTTTGTAAGTTGTTGTATTTTAAGTAGTTAGATTTGAAAGTGTGATGCAGTTCACGTTTTACACGCTAATATCCCGTGAAATTGTGGATCACTTTACTCATATATGAGAGTATCAGTGGGGGTAGGACAAAGATGACAATTTAGTTAATACTTAAGGATACGCGAAGACGTGGCGGTACTTATTCAATATGCGAATGGTGTTCCGGGTGTGAAATTTTCACTTGATAGTGAAGAGATCTCGATTGGACGTGCGCTGGATAATGATATTAGCGTAGACGATGAATTTGTCAGCAAAAAACACGCCGTTATTCAGTTAATGCATGATGAATTAACCGATCGGGTTGACTGCATCCTGATTGATAACGACAGCACCAATCATATCTATGTTAATAGTTCAAAAGTCTCTGCACATCGTTTAGAAGAAAACGATCGTATTCATATCGGGCAAAATGAATTCCGCTTTTCCTTTGACTCAGTTTCTCATCTTGACGCCGCAATTATTCCCCATTTTGAGTCTGACGAAGCACCTGGCCTTATGCATGCCCGAGCACAGGCTAAAACAGAACGCCTAGCGAAAGAGCATGCTGAAACCAAGTCTACTGTTGGTGGCGTACCCTTAGATGGCTATAAAGTTGAAGATCTGGCTGATACCAAACACCAGATTGGCACTTTGCTTGATTCGGCTTCAGATGATGAAGAAAACCCTGCTGAAAATGGTAAACGCTTTAGCCGCCGTTTAACTTTTATATAAAGTTTCCCATCCTTCCTATCAATTTCCCCGTTTTTCGTTAAAATAGCCGCTGTTATCTAAAACGCTTGGGTCTTTAATGCTTATTCTTGCACTTGAATCAACCACAGAAGCCTGTTCTGTTGCGTTATTGAACGATCAAAAGCCGAACAATGCACAAATTGTCGAACAATTTGAAATTGCCCCACGGCAGCATACTAAGCTGCTATTGAATATGGTTGATACTTTATTGCGCGAACAAGGTGTTTCCAAAAGCGACTTAACGGCCATTGCCTTTTGCCGTGGGCCGGGTGCGTTTACCGGTTTGCGGATCACCGTTGGGGTGGCACAAGGTTTAGCTTTTGGTTTGAACTTGCCGCTTATTCCTGTTTCGAGCCTAGCGGCACTGGCGCAGGGCGGCTACCGTCATAACAATCATGCGGTTTTTTTGTCTTGCTTGGATGCACGGAAAAGTGAAGTGTTCTGGGGTTTTTATACGATTGAAGCAGGCTTTGCCCAATTGTCGGGTGAAGAACAGGTGTCGCCACTGGAGACAGTAGGGGAGGCGGTTAAGTCATTTACCCAAACCAACACAACACCATTACAGGTAGTGGGAACAGCAACACCGTTAATGCAGGGTTTAAATCAATCCGTTGCGGAACTTGGGCTGACATTTGTTGACTCACTATCCGACAACTTAAATTACCCGCATGCGTACGATATTGTTTTTCTTGCTGCGGAGGAATATCGTTTGGGCAATACCGTTCGAGCCGAGCAGGCCTTGCCCGTTTATCTGAGAAATAACGTAACTTATTAAAGAAGTGACCATGATTAGAAAAAATGTGCTTTATATTCTGTTTTTATTCATCAGTATGAATGTGTTTGCTGCGCCGGAACTGGAAGCGGCATTGCCCGAAGCACCTACATTAGCTGCGACTGCATCAGAAACATCAATACCGGCAACCGCAACCGCTATTCAGGAACAACCAATAGCAAGCACTGAACAAGCCCCCATTGTTGAACCGCTTGTTTTTGTACACAAAGTGAAAGGTAAAATGAACAAGGTTTACAAACGCCTGTTTACCGCATTGGAAAACAACGGCTACTACGTTATTTTTGAACCCAATATAGGCCGTAACCTAGCACACTTTTCCAAACGCTGGGGCAAGGACTACAATAAAAATAAGCTAGACTCGATTCGCAGCATGGTTTTTTGTAATGGCTGGTACGCTAATAAAATAAGCAATGAAGACCCCAACATGCTGGCGCTATGTCCATTGCATGTTACGCTTATCCATAAAAAGGGTTATACCAGCGTGTTATTTGTAAAACCGGGGCTGGTATCACAAGGCAGCGCCGCCAACAGCGTGGCACTGGAACTTGAACAGGATGTTATTCGAATTATTAGAGAGTCGGTGCGGTAAAAGTTATTTTTATCGCGGTTAAGCCTTATATTGTAGAGTTGTCTGATGTTGGAAAACCGATAGATAAAATCCGTTTATATAGCAAAAGACTGGATTCGGTTTAAACCACAGTTGTGTAATAGAGAACTTGACAATAGTATCAATAGTGCTACTATTTTATAGTGAGTGGAATAGCTAAAATTCTAAAGGAAATGGAAACAAACCCAAAAGGGGTGCGTTTTAATGATCTTCAGAAAGTTTGCACACATTATTTTGGAAAACCTCGTCAAAGTGGCAGCAGTCATTGCATTTATAAAACGCCTTGGCCAGGCGATCCCCGTGTAAATATTCAAAATCATAAAGGAAAAGCTAAATCCTACCAAGTTAAGCAAGTGTTGCTTGCCATTGAAAAAGTTGAGGTATGTCATGGTTCTTGAAAGTGATAAATATACTTATCGTGTATTCTGGTCGGATGAAGATGAAGAATTTATTGGCTTATGCGCAGAACTCCCAAGTTTAAGTTGGCTTGCGTCAACAGCAGAAAAAGCATTAAAAGGCATTCGTTCCGTTGTAAAAGATTGCCTTGCAGATATGGCGAAACACAAAGAAGAATTGCCATTGCCTTTATCATCACGAAAGTACAGTGGCAAGTTTATGGTTCGTGTTCCTCCTGAAGTTCATCGCCATCTTGCTATAGAAGCTGCTGAGTCTGGGGTCAGTTTAAACCGCATCGCGAGCGCAAAGCTTGCGCACTAAATCACACAACTTCGAATTATTAAAGAGTTGGTGCGGTAAAAGTTATTTTTATCGTACTTATGGCTTTCTCCTATGTTAGGTTGCTAAATGACCACTTAATGTGGTTGCAGATATTCTTATCACACTATTCTTGCAGTATTTGTTGTTGCCGGTTATTTTTCTCGCGGTTAAGCCTTATATTTGATACGGTTGTTTGATGCTGAAAAATATATAGACAGAATCCGTCTATATAATAAAAGACCGCATGAGGTCTAAATCATTGTTAGCACATTAAAAAATAAGGAGATACATAATGACAAATAGAGTCAAAGTAAGGATCACAATAGCAAAACTTTTAGAACTAGCATATTCAAAAGATGAAGGATTAACTACTAAAATTGTTTTAAGTAAAGGAAATTTCAAATTAAAAGTTAATACGAATGGAGATGCCACTCTTTCAAGCAGCGCGGGAATGTTGACTTTTCGTGGTGGTCCAGCTTTAACTGGTTTGGGTGCAAAAATTAAAAATATATCTGTATCATTTTCACAGGGGGAAGATAAAAAAACAAATTATATGGCTATGTTTTCTTTTAGTGGTGCTGCAAATATTTCAATTTCAGGTACATTTGATATTGAAAAGCTTATAACATCTTGTTCTGGTTTATTGTGCCAAGCTGCAAGGTTACTCCAGCGAAGGAATAAGCAGCTAAAGGCATATGATATGGAACTACAAAGAATCATGGGGTATTAAGAATGAAAAAGTTATTTTTAAATTTTATGGCTGCACTTCTGCTGTCTTCCTGTGCAAGTATTAGTGAGAAACCTAGCCTTTACACAATATACCAAACATATATTTCCAACACAGCAAATAGTAAGTATAAACTAGCAGAAAATATGCTTTCAAATAGAAATAAAACTGATTTATTAAAAAATTCACCAGAAAAATCCTTTAGCAAACATTTTCCAGTTTTATCTTCATTACATACTGTTTTTGTTAGAGAAATAGAGCATTTTGAAAGTATCCACTCAAAAAAAGCTTGCTTAACAGTAAGTGGTTTTGATTCTTCCAAAGAGCCTACATCCATTAATTTTGAGTTTGTCAAAGAAAATAGTGAATGGAAGCTCGATTATGCTCAAGTAATGTATCACGGCTCAAAAAAAGAATTTCCAAAAGCTGCAACCTGCCCAATGAGGTTATAGTGTTAACAAATTGCTTAAGGACGCTCTCGGACGCGCTACCGCGCGCTGATTATTAAGGTGTTAGGCTTTTAAAAATAATGTCAACAGGTAAATAAGGGGACACCGATTCTTTAATGCTTTAGTGGAAAAGCGAGATTGATTCTGTTATATTTATCCAATGCCAAGACAAGGACGACTACACTTACCGGGAGGGTATTATCACGTCATGGGTCGTGGAATGGAGCGGCGTAGAGTATTTCAAAGTGATGTTGATAAAAATGATTTTCTTGATAGACTGGGCGAAGGATTAGAGCAAGCTCAATGCCAGTGCTATGCTTGGGCGCTCATGTCCAACCACTATCATCTACTCATTCGTGTATCTTCAAAACCCCTCAGCAAATTAATGAGTCCATTATTGAGTGGTTATGGAACGCAATATAATATTCGAAAAAAACGCAGTGGTTACGTATTTCAAAATCGCTTTAAGTCCATTCTTTGTGACGCAGATAACTACCTACTTGAGTTGATACGATATATTCATCTCAATCCCCTAAAAGCCAAAATGGTGGACTCTTTGTCTGCGCTTGACCGATACAGTTGGAGCGGGCATGCGGGTGTAATGGGAAATAAATCGCAAAAATGGTATTCAACTGGCGAGGTATTGGGATTATTCGGCAAGCAAAAGAAAACGGCTCGATCCCGATATCGTCAGTTTGTCAACGAAGGTATAAAGGGTGTGAAAACCCAAGATCTGTCGGGGGGTGGTCTAATACGAAGCTATGGAGGTTGGGAAGCAGTACAGTACTTGAGAAAAGAACACGAGGCAAGAATTGGTGATGAACGTATCTTAGGTGATAGTGCCTTCGTTGAATCTGTTCTGAAAATGGATAAATTGCCGCTAGATCAGAAAACACACTGGCAACGAAAAGGTTGGGACTTAGCAAAGCTTATTAATAAAGTGTGCAATTATATTGATATTTTACCCAAAGACATAATAAAAAAAGGTCGACAAAACGATATTTCAGATGCGAAAAGTTTAATCTGCTATTGGGGTACTCAAGTACTTGGATTATCATCAACAGCAATTGCGATTGACTTGAATATTGGACAACCTTCAATATCCAAAGCCAGCAAACGAGGTGAAATAGTTTGCCAACAATATGGTATTGAATGGGAGGAATTTTCAAGTCGGTAATTTATTAAGGCATTAAAGAATCGGTGTCCCCTATACCCTCACATGTTACGCTTATCCATAAAAAGGGTTATACCAGCGTGTTATTTGTAAAACCGGGGCTGGTATCACAAGGCAGCGCCGCCAACAGCGTGGCACTGGAACTTGAACAGGATGTTATTCGAATTATAAAAGAGTCGGCGCGGTAACAAGTTATTATCGTGGTTATGATTTGCTTTTATACAAAATGAAACTCGTCCACAACCAGCCGGTTGTGGATTTCTCCATTAAAATAGATTGCTATACATTAGGTCATTAAACGACCACTTAATACAGGCCAACACACATCCTTATCTTATTATTTTACGGTATTTGTGCTTGCAGGTTATTTTTCTCGCGGTTAAGCCTTATATTTGATACGGTTGTTTGACGCTGAAAAATATATAGGCAGAATCTGTCTATATAGTAAAAGACCGCATGCGGTCTAAATCACTGTTATACGAAAAAGGAGCACTGATTGAATATCTGGGATATAGACAAGCTTTTTCTTTTTATTATGTTTGTTGTTCCAGGATTCATAAGTCTAAAGGCTTATGAACTTTTGGTTCCAGGAGAAGCTAAAGACTCATCGAAGCAAATAATTGATGCTGTTACCTATAGTTGCATCAATTATTCACTGCTATTCTTTTTTATATTAAAAATAGAAAATTCGGGCTACGCTACAACACATCCGAATTTATATTATCTATTTTATTTTTTTGTTTTATTTGTTTCACCAGTTGTATTGGTGTTTGTATGGAGGTGGTTGCGTTCAACTAACTTCGCACAAAAAAATGCACCACACCCAACAGCTAAACCTTGGGATTATGTCTTTTCTCAAAGAAAACCCTATTGGGTAAAAGTAGTAAAGAATGACGGCACTATTATAGGGGGCAGGTACTCAGATAAATCGTTTGCGTCGAGCGCACCAGCTCCAGAACAAATATATCTAGAAGAATCATGGATAATTAATAATAAGGGCGGATTTGAGAGAGCAAAGAATAATACTGCTGGAGTTATTATATTAACTAGTGATATATCACATATTGAATTGAGAGATTAAGGAGATAGAAATGACTGATAAAAAACAAATTGATGAAGGCTATGTACCTCAAACAGACAAGAAAGGCTACCAACCTGAAAAACCTGCTACCCAGCCAACTGGGGATCCAAAACCACAAGGTGGTTATGTCCCATCTAGTTCAGGAGATAATCCTACTAATGACCCAACGCCACCCGGTGATGAATAGTCGTATAACAATCGCTTGCACTCGGACAAAATAAAGCTGCGCCGCTTCGCTCTGCAGCTTTATTTTACCGGTGAAGCAAGGCGTTAGAAGAACACTAGCAAATACTAATCAACAAACAACTCAACCAGAATTTGCTCATAGACTTCAGAAAGCTGTTCCAACTCTTTAACATCAACATGCTCATCCACCTGATGGATGGTGGCATTGAGTGGCCCGAGTTCAAGCACTTGTGCGCCT
>UOFT01000035.1_pt1 | contig 46507 bp, 41 predicted proteins | sample 1990121 | NCBI WGS metagenome assembly UOFT01 (sample SAMEA4728526, study PRJEB27164) | hydrothermal vent metagenome | biome: marine basaltic hydrothermal vent biome; feature: marine hydrothermal vent; material: mineral | place: Pacific Ocean | collected 2011-06-14/2011-07-23 | depth 1741 m
CCTGTGGTGGTGGGGGATGATTTTTTATTTTATTAGTCTTTTTACCTCAAAGGCGTGTCTTAAAATTTGTATTGAAACAATATCAGGAGAAAAAAATGAAAAAACTAATTATGTTGCTGGTACTTGGCTTTTGTTCAGGTCATGTTTTTGCCGGGGGGATCATGAGCAAACAAAGTTTACTGGAAACGATTGAAAGCGCTTTTGAGGAGAGCTTATGTAGCAAGACTTACACCACCTGTATGAATACCACAAAGGCCGCTTGCTTTACTGAGATGAAAACAATTTTAAATAAGGAATGTTCAGAGGATATTCCTGATGAGCTGGAAGATATAGATGAAGTGCGCGCCTATGTTGGATCAACGGGAGCATGTACCACAAAAAAATACTTAAAAAATCACAATAATGCGATAAAGAAGAACGGAAAAACGCCTGCTTGCCAGTCAATACTAAAAAAATAATATCAATTCACACTGAATTGGAGGATAAAACAATGAAACACCCTTTCACTTATGCGCTGTTTTTTGCTGCCGCTATGCTTATGTTGTCTGGCTGCTTGATCGGCAAACTCAGAGCGCCGGCTTTGCCACCGGGATTAAATCAACCCTCTCCGGTTACCGTAACCAAAATCAATGGTCTTAAGCTGGGGCTGCCAAACGGCTGGAAGTCCGTCAAGGTGTCAAAAAGAGACCGTAAGTCCGGCGGGATCATAGAATTGAAGCATAAAAAATATGGCAGCATTACCATCTACAAAGCGCCCGCTATGGCAGATGCAAGATATGGACAAGTGTTTACACACACCCTTGTAGAAACAGTGATGCCAGACTATGAGGCAAAAGGCGGCGGATATGCCGTTAAGTCAGGTGCCATTATTCGAGTATACAAAGGCACAGTGAAGGCCGTAGGAGAGAGAGTAAAGTTTAATGCATATACCGCTTACAACATTTCACAGGGCATGAGCGAATATTATATGTATGCTTTGATCATAGATAAAAAGCGAAAAGCCAAGGTATTTTATGATTTTATCGCGATAGCTAACTCGATATAAACAGGTTATCCATCTTATGACGAGATTCATACAAAATACTCTGATTTTTCTAGTGTCATTCATGACCCCTGTCACACAGGCGGGAACATTTGACACTGATGTGAATGTTAGCGCCTACGCCGACGCTGAGCAACTGCAAAAGGAAGCGGCAAAATATAAACCGGCCAAATGGAAAATACCATTAAACCAGAATGTCATTGAAAATATGCTGGTACTGGACGGAGAGCTGGCTGTTCTAAGCCTGAGAAATTACAGGCGTGGTCTTAAGCGAGATCGAATTACCCTGATCGATCTTGCAAAAGGCGAGATGCTCTGGTCCCGTTCAGTAACAGAGGATGAAAAGGATATATCAATTATTGCAATATCAAAAAAGTACATTTTAATCAGAACAGATTCTGAAAATACGACAAACTTGATTACACTCAAGCTCCGTTCGGGGCAACCGGTGTGGCAAAAGGAAATTCCTGCTACTGGCAGGGTTATGGTTCAGCAGATGGATTCGAACCATGTGGTACTCGCGACGGCAAATAATAGCAAGGTAGAATATCAATATATAAACATCAGTACGGGGGATAAGCTGTGGTTGTACCGGACTACAAAAACAGGAGCTGCTATCACAAAGCTCATTTCCCACAAAAAAGGAATAGTAGTGCCAGCGAATCAGCTTGCCTATCTGGATGCCAAAACAGGTCGCGTGTTATGGAAGGTTAAGATTAAGTATAACAATAATACCGCGCCCCCAGTCCTGTGGAACAACGACCTTTACATTGTTGATGTGAATAACAAGCTAAACAGGGTTAATCTGGCAAAAGGTAAATACATATGGAGCCACAAAAACCCTAATCGTTATTTGATAATGGCAGTTGATGTTGGTAAAAAACAGGTTTTTTTACGTGGCCTTGAAAATGGAACAGTTGGCCAGGAATCTGTCGTTATAATGCTTGATAAAAAACGCGGGCGCTTAAAATGGCGGCAAACTGTTAATGATAAATTACCTCTGATCAGCAATCTGGTCGACTATAAAAACCATGTTTATGTTGGTTCACCGACTACCCTTTATGCTCTTGAGAAAAGCACCGGAGACATCAAGTTTTCAAAGCTGGTTTCCAAAAGCCAGCTAAGTCTTTATCCACTTATGTTACGACGTTTTGACAAAAAGATCGTATTCATTGGTGAGCTGACTGTCGCTGCCTACCATGCAACAACCGGTAAGAAGTATTACCGTCGTGGTTTGACGGGTATTAACCCTGCGGCAGACTTGAGTGCTTTAGAAATATCCATTAAGCGACTGACTAAAAAGAGAAAAGAGCAGAGAAACAAGCCAATGGAAAGCCGGGTATGTTCATTTTGTCAAATGAGCGCTGCCTCACAAACCCGTGCAGATGCTATCTATCGAAACCCAGAGCGTTTCACTGCGGGCGAACGCAGTAGCTGGAGAATTAATGTATCTTTTTCCAGAATGTATGCGGCGATGGGAGTATATGAGTCAGCGCTAAATTTTTCACAGAAGGTATACGAAGGGTTAATATCTCAGATGGATAAAGAAAACCTGGCTCGGCATAAGTTGATTAGGACGACAATTCTTGGTGCCTATCCAGCCATGATAACGGAAAAATACGTCTATCGTCCAACACGTTCATTGGATTTGATTGATCCTGATGCCGGTGAGTTTATGCAAATTACAGCCATCAATCTTGAAACCGGTAAAAAAAGCAAAACCAGTATGAGTGTGCCCTATAAGGATTATGGTTTATGGGTTTATGTTGATGAGAAGAGGAAAATAGCTTACCAGCAAAGCATTGGTTTTTCCCACAACGCGGATAAACCTCTAATGAGTTATTTGATTGCAAAGCCGGTTGTACTACCCCGGTAACATTTTCCCGCATTGAGCGGAGGTGGCGCGGAGGGGCAACGCCAGATCCAATTATTCTCGAAGAGAATCGTTGTTAAGTAAATTTTTATTTTTCACCCCGTAAATTTGTTTGTTAATTTTTATAGCATCAGGATTGGAGCCATGTTAATTGATACCTATATTGTCAGACTCTACCGCCGTGAAGTTGATGAAACGGCGTCGAATGAAGTCCTTGGCGTAGTTGAAATTGCAGGCCAGGAAATGAAGCGGTATTTTACCCGGCTTGACGAACTTCCTGTCATTTTAAGTAAACTGAGTTTGAATGAAAATAAAAATAACTGAATAAATAATCTCGGCATAAAACTTGGACTTCCCAGTATTACGCTAAGTTATAATTAACCTGAACTCGGGGTAAGAAACTTACGTCATTCCCGCATGATTTTGGCGGGAATCTAGCTGCACAATCTCTGGATTCCCGCCAAAATCATGCGGGAATGACGCTATTTTTTAGTATCTCTGGTCGCTGTTCACTGTAGAATTTCTTATCCCGAGTTCAGGTTAATTAGATTGAAATGGACCAAAGAAGGGCAGTGCTTAAGGCGGGTGTTGTAACGTGTTTTAGCTACCAGATCAGATCGTCGGGTACGGTGTAATCAGCATATGGGTCATTTTCATCCACCCCTGCGTCATTGCTATCGAATAAAATAATGCGTTTGTCATCGCGTTGCTGGATTTTTTCTGCAACGGCTTTCGGCACAAGTTCATAGTGGCTATCGATATAGGCAATGCCTAATGCCCCTGATATGATTTTTTGCTTCATCTCATCATTCACATAAATGCGTTTCACTTTATTCATGTGTTCAAAGTTATAAGCAATCTCGCAGTCTTTTTGCCGAGCGATACAATTTTTTGTGATGAGTTGATTAATTTCAGCTGATACCGCTTTTATCCGCGCCGCTTGTTCTTTTTTCTTATTCAGTTCACGGTCGAGTTGGGCTTTATCCTGTGCTGCCTGCTGAATATTTAACTTAGTTTCATCGGCTGCTGCATCTTTTTGGGCGCGCTGTTGTTTGTTCTTTTTGGTTTTATTCTTTTTAGCATTATGAGCTTGTTGTTTGGAGACAATGCCTGTTTTTAGTAATTGATCTCGAAATGGGTTACTCATGTTTTATCTCGCTTGCTGTGAGGATAATTAGCCAGCGTGTCCGAAAGTATGTGCTAATTTGTTGTTTTTAGTGTAAAAAACACCTTAAATGCTGCCGAGAAGAGGACTTGAACCTCCACGGGGTTGCCCCCACATGCACCTGAAGCATGCGTGTCTACCAATTCCACCACCTCGGCGTTTAAGCGAGGTAGACTTTACTAACAAGCGAATTAACTGTCAATTTAACATGAGATTATTGTTCGTATACGAAATAAGCACGCTGGAAACGAAATTCAGGTTAAACTACACTCCTTTATAATATAACTACATAGCCCAAAGAGAATGTCGAAGAAAAAAAGCATAGATCCACACGCGGAGCGTGAAGCCCGTAAATACGCACAGCCCATTGCCAGCCGTGAACTTATCATGGAATACCTTGAGTCGATGGGGGCACCGCTTAATCGTGACCAGATTGCAGCGCATTTTGGCCTTGTTGATGACGATAATTACTTTGCACTCAAAAAACGTTTGCGCGCGATGGAGCGTGATGGGCAGATTATTTACACTCGTAAAGGGGGGTATGGTCTAGCACATAAGATGGACTTGGTATGTGGCCGGGTACAAGGGCATCCTGATGGCTTTGGTTTTTTAATTCCGGACGACAACAGTGATGATTTGTTTCTAGCGCCACGCGATATGCGTGAAGTGTTTCATGGTGACAGGGTCATGGCACGGGTTGCCGGTGAAGACCGGCGTGGTCGTCGCATGGGGCGTATTGTTGAAGTACTTGAGCGCGCACATGAGCTTATGGTCGGGCGGTTCTTTGTCGAGCACGGTGTTGCGTTTGTGGTTGCAGACAATAAACGTATTACCCAAGACATTATGGTTGCCGCCGAAGATTTTAATGGCGCAACCCACGGGCAAATTGTTTCACTGGAAATTATTCAACAGCCCACCAAGCGACATCAGGCGTTAGGGCGAGTTAAAGAAGTCATGGGTGAACACATGGCACCTGGGCTGGAAATTGATATTGCGATCCGCTCACATGATTTGCCTAATCATTGGAACAAAAAGGTCATCGCTGAAACTGACAATTTACCTGTTGAAGTGTTCCCCACTGAAATTGAAGGCCGCATTGACATTCGCGACTTGCCTTTAGTCACCATCGATGGCGAAGACGCGCGTGATTTTGATGATGCTGTTTACTGTGAACCTAATGCAAACGGCTGGCGTTTAATTGTTGCCATCGCCGATGTGTCTAACTACGTAAAACCGGATGCACCGCTTGATTTAGAAGCACAAAACCGCGCAACGTCTGTTTATTTCCCTGAACGTGTTATTCCGATGTTGCCCGAAGCTTTATCGAATGGTTTATGTTCGCTTAACCCGCAAGTCAATCGTTTGTGCATGGTTTGCGATATGCAAATTAGTAAACAAGGCACTTTAAAAGATTATAAGTTTTATCAAGCGGTAATGTATTCGCATGCACGTTTAACGTATACCCAAGTGGGCGCAATGCTTGAACAGCAAGATAAAACATTACGTGCTGAATACAAGGCCGTGCTGCCGCATTTAGAAAATCTTTATGGTATGTACAAAGCCATGCGTGCGCAGCGTAGCAAACGGGGCGCGATTGACTTTGAAACAACCGAAGTCAGAATTGTATTTGGTAGTGAACGCAAGATAGATAAAATTATTCCGGTTTACCGTAATGACGCACATAAAATAATTGAAGAATGTATGATTACCGCAAATGTGGCAACTGCGCGATTTTTGTTAAAAAATAATATGCCCGCGCTATACCGCATTCATGAAGGTCCAACCATTGAAAAGCTAGAAGACCTGCGTAAGTTTTTGTCTGAGTTTGGTTTGCAAGTGCCGGGTGGTGAAAAGCCAACCGCAAAAGATTATGCACATCTGGTTAATCAGATAAAAGAGCGCCCGGATTTTAATTTGATCCAGACCGTGTTGTTGCGCAGCTTGCGTCAAGCCGTCTATAGCCCTGATAATATAGGCCATTTTGGTTTAGCCTATGATGCGTACGCGCATTTCACCTCACCCATTCGACGTTACCCAGACTTACTCGTGCACCGCGCCATTAAGCATGTATTAAGCAAGCAATCCGTTGCTAACTATAAGTACGATCACAAAGATATGGTGCACTTTGGCGATATTTGTTCGCAAAATGAACGCCGCGCAGATGAAGCAACTCGTGATGTAAATGATTGGCTTAAATGTGAGTTTATGCTTGATAAAGTCGGTAATGAATATCCAGGAAAGATTACAACCGTGACTGGTTTTGGCCTGTTTGTAGAGTTGAATGATATTTTTGTTGAAGGCTTAGTGCATGTTACCAGTTTAGATAATGACTATTATCATTTTGATCCGGTTAAACATCGGCTTATCGGTGAAAATAGTAATAAAATATATGGTTTAGGTAATGATATTACCATTCGTGTTGCACGGGTTGATCTGGATGAACGAAAAATAGATTTTGATTTGGTTTTAAGTGATGCAGACAGAAAAGGTGCAGGCAAGCCAAAATCAAAAAGCAATAGACGAAAAGATAAAAACTCGGGGCGTAAAAAACCACATCGTGTTTCAGGTGCTAAACGTTTTGCCGATAAAAAAGAAATAGACATTGCCAGCACTGAATTAGATAACAAACTGACACATAATAGAAAAACCAGTAAAAAGAAAACAGCACAGAAAAAGTCCGCCGCAAAAGTAAACAAGAAAAAAATTATAAAGAAAAAAGTGTCTAAAAAGAAAAACAGCAAAAAGAAAGTCACAAAAAAGAAAACGGCGAAGAAAAAAATTACAAAGAAAAAAACATCCAAAAAGAAGGTCGCTAATAAAAAAACGGTATCTAAAAAGAAAGCCCGCAAGTGAAAACAGATGATTTGATTTACGGTATCCATGCTGTGCAGGCCGCATTGGAAAGCCAAGCAAACATTACTGAATTATGGGTTGAAAAGAAGCGACACGATCAACGTATTGAAGATATTCTTGAATTAGCTAAACAAAAATCCATTCCCTGCGAGCGGGTGACAAGCCATATATTAAAAGAATGGTTACCGGATGCACGTCACCAAGGGGTCGTGGCAAAACTAACCAGTATTTCAAGCAAAAATGAATCCGATTTAAATCGCTTGCTGGATGCACTCGATGAACCGCCTTTTATCTTACTATTAGATGGCGTGACCGATCCGCATAACCTCGGGGCTTGTATTCGCACCGCAGAAGCAGCCGGTGTGCATGCGATAGTGGTGCCAAAAGATAAATCCTGCGGGATGACCGCAACCGTGCGTAAAGTGGCATCGGGTGCGGCGGAGATACTGCCTTTTGTTCAGGTGACTAATCTCAGTCGTTGTATCAAGGCATTGCAGGAGCGGGGTATCTGGTTTATTGGCACCGATCTGGCAACCGATACTAATTTATACCAACAGGATTTAACCGGCTCATTGGCGATAGTGATGGGGGCTGAAGGCAAAGGGTTGAGACGACTCACCAAAGAACATTGCGACACTTTGGTTAAATTACCCATGAACGGCACGGTTGAAAGCCTGAACGTATCCGTTGCGACCGGGGTGGTGCTTTTTGAGGCGCTGCGGCAGAGGTTATAGGGTGTTGAGAGATAGTTTAACCACTAACTAAATTTTCTCTTCGTGTCCTTCGTGGTTAATCCATTGATTTTAATAGCTTTTGTTTGCCCCATTAATTACTGTTAAGTGATTCAAACATTCATTGCAATTACCTGCTATTTTAAGTAAAATTCGCCGCCTTAAATATTTTTTTAAGTTCCTTGCTTCACTGGAACCCGCTGTAGTTGGTTTACCGGGAAGCTACTTTAACCATGAGGAGCATTTATGCGTCATTATGAAATCGTTTTTCTCGTTCACCCCGATCAAAGTGAACAAGTCCCTGCAATGGTCGACAAATACAAGTCGGGTATTGAATCTAAAGGTGGTTCAATCCACCGCTTTGAAGACTGGGGACGTCGCCTTTTAGCTTACCCTATTCAAAAAATTCATAAAGCACACTACATTCTGATGAATGTAGAATGTGACCAAGAATCACTGGATGAATTAACAAACACATTCCGTTTTAATGATGCGGTTATTCGCCACATGGTTGTTCGTCGTAAAAAGGCCATTACTGAGCCTTCACTGATGGCGAAGAAAGATGAGCGTGACGATTCAAGTACAGACAGAAAACCTGCGCCTGAAAGAGCACCTGCGCCTGCGCCTGCGCCTGAAAAAGCACCTGCACCTGCGCCTGAAAAAGCACCTGCACCTGAATCAAAACCAGAAGCTGCCGCTTAATTATTAAAGAGAAGGAATAAAATTATGTCACGTTATTTTCGTCGTCGTAAATTTTGTCGCTTTACTGCAGACAAAGTAGAAGAAATTGATTACAAAGATATTGCTACGTTAAAAGCCAATGTTACCGAAAGTGGAAAAATTGTACCCAGCCGTATTACCGGTACAAAAGCGCGTTACCAGCGCCAGCTTTCAACGGCGGTTAAACGTGCGCGTTATCTAGCACTTATCCCGTATACAGATTCGCATAGCCAGTAACCACTAGGGTTCTTCTTATGCAGGCGATTGCAGCCTTTGTATTGCGTGGACGCAATCAAGCTATTTTAAGTACCATTGGTTTTGCCGTATTGGCGTTATTTTTTTCGCCAATGGGCTTATTCAGTGCGGCATCCATTGGCCTAGTTACGCTGGTGCATGGTGCAAAACAGGGGTTGATGATTGTCGTTATCGCCTCTGTTTTTATGCTGGCCATTTCCAGCTTTACTGGCCAAATGGGCTTAGGTATTGAGTATGTTATTTTTTACTGGCTACCGGTTTGGTTGTTAGCGCAATTACTGGCGCGACGGGTTTCGCTGTCGCTGGTTGTGCTTTTCGCAGCGTTGATTGGTTTGGTTGCGGCCATCGTGATGGCGACGTTGTATGTCACCTACGAAGCACAGTGGAATAAAATTATTCTGGATAATTTATTGCCGGCTTTTAAAGATGCAAAAATGAATTTGTCCGAAGAAGAGCTAAAGACCTTCATACTTAATATCGGTAAGATGGTTGTTAATTATGGCGCGGCTTACTGGATGTTAAGTATGTGTGCCAGTTTGTTCTTGGCGCGTTGGTGGCAGGCATTATTGTTTCATCCCGGCGGGTTTGGCGAAGAGTTTAGACAATTACGCTTTGGCGTGAGCACAGCTATCGGCACGATGTTGTTAATTGCTGTTGCTATTAGTGTCAGTGGTGGATTGTTGAACCAAATTCTTGTAGGTAGTGTCGGCGTTGTCGTATTGCTTTTTTTATTGCAGGGTTTGGCGATTGCACATTCAGTTGCTGTTATACGTAAGCTAAAAATGGTGTGGTTGTACCTGTTGTATTTATTAATGATAGTGTTAATGCCATATGAATTGTTTTTAATCGCCTTTATTGGTCTAAGTGACAATTGGGCAAATTACCGGGCGCGTATTAAGCCGGTATAAATAAATTTAAAATGAGGCCATTGATATGGCCGTATTGATTAGAGGTAAACAAAGATGGAAGTAATTTTATTAGAAAAAGTAGCGAACCTAGGTAACTTGGGTGACAAAGTAAATGTTCGTCCTGGTTATGGTCGTAACTTCTTGGTGCCTAAGAAAAAAGCCGTTCCTGCAACTAAAGACAACCTTGCTATGTTCGAAGAACGTCGTGCAGAATTAGAAAAAACCGCAGCAGAAGCATTAGCTGCAGCTCAGGTACGTGCAGAACAACTAGCAGCACTGGGTTCAGTTACCATTACAGCCAATGCCAGTGACGAAGGCAAATTATTTGGCTCTGTTGCTGTAGGCGATATTGCTAAAGTAGTAACAGATGCAGGTGTTGAGATATCTAAACAGGAAGTCAGCATGCCTGAAGGCCCTATTCACACCATTGGTGAATATGAAATTGCTATTCGTGTGCATTCTGATGTCGCACAAAATGTTAAGGTTGTTGTTGAAGCAGAATAAATCAACACCTTAGCAAGTAAAGCTAACTTGCTATCTAAAAGTCTTTCTATAGCTTCCTTACCCGGCACATTCCGTGCCGGGTTATGTTTGTTTATCACCAAATACTAATTTTATAAGCCCAACTTTTTATAAAAGATGCTGAATTATTAGCACTCTTTTTTAAAGCCATTGTGGTATTATTTTTTCTCTGGCGTAAGCGCATTCGCCATTCAAAATATACTTAAAATAGACTAAAGAAACGATAAAACCATGCAGGAAGTTGTATTCCCTAACGCATCGAATGATCGAGCGGATAAATTAAAGCTACCCCCTTACTCTATTGAGGCAGAGCAGTCTGTACTCGGTGGTTTAATGATTGACAACAGCACCTGGGAACAAGTGGCCGACCAGATCGCAGAAAACGATTTTTATCGACGTGATCATCGTCTCGTTTTTCGCGCAATCGTGGCCTTAGCCGAGCAAGATCACCCCTTAGATGTCATTACTTTGTCTGAATGGCTTGATCAGCAAAAAGAACTGGAAAACGTGGGTGGCTTAAGCTACTTAGGCGCACTTGCAAAAAACACCCCGACCTCCGCTAATATCAAAGCCTATGCTGCCATTGTGCGTGAACGTTCGGTTTTGCGGCAGCTTATTCGTGTTTCAACGGATATTGCCGAGTCGGCTTATAATACCGAAGGCCGTAGCAGTGCTGAAATTTTAGATAAAGCCGAGCAAAAGGTTTTTCAAATTGCCGAGCAGGGTGCAAGAACCAATCAGGGCTATAAATCGGTAACCGAATTAATGGGCAATGCACTGGAAAAAATTCAAACCCTGTTTGAGAATGACGCCGCTTATACGGGTGTACCCACCGGTTTTGAAGATTTCGATATGAAAACATCCGGTTTACAACCTTCTGATTTAATTATTATTGCCGGTCGGCCATCCATGGGTAAAACATCGTTTGCGATGAACATTGTGGAAAGTGTTGCGGTTAAGGCAAAGCAGACCGTTGCGGTCTTCAGTATGGAAATGCCGGGTGACCAGTTGGTTATGCGTATGCTGTCATCTCTTGGGCGCATCGATTCCAACAAAGTGCGTACCGGTAAACTGGAAGACACCGATTGGCCACGTTTAACTTCAGCCGTTAATATTTTAAATGAAGCGCCTATTTTTATTGACGACACGCCGAGCATGTCACCAATGGAGATTCGTGCCCGCGCAAGGCGGATTAAAAAAGAGCATGGGCTGGGTTTAATCGTGATTGATTATCTACAACTTATGCAAGTAAGTGGCAGCAGTGAAAACCGCGCAACAGAAATTTCTGAAATATCTCGCTCGTTAAAAGGGCTGGCAAAAGAACTCGGTGTACCGGTTATTGCTTTATCCCAGTTAAACCGTTCGTTAGAGCAACGGCCTAACAAACGCCCAGTGATGTCAGACTTACGTGAATCGGGTGCCATCGAGCAGGACGCCGATTTAATTGTATTTATCTATCGCGATGAAGTGTATAACGAAGATAGCCCCGACAAAGGTTCGGCAGAAATCATCATTGGCAAACAACGGAATGGACCTATTGGTATGTCACGCTTAACGTTTCTTGGTAAGTACACCAAGTTTGAAAATTACATTGGCAACAGTGCTGCGCCTTCTTTCGAGGGTTAACAATGAGTCGAGTTACTCGCGCCACGATTAACCTCACTGCATTAAAATATAATCTTGCGATTGTAAAAAAATCCGCCCCTCCACAAAAAATAATGGCGGTTGTTAAAGCTGATGCTTACGGGCATGGTATGGCGCGCGTTGCGCAAGCTTTAAAAGAAGTTTTAAGCGAGCAGGATGCTTTTGCTGTTGCTTCAATTGATGAAGCGGTTATGTTGCGTGCCGTTGGTATTACAAATTCGATTGTTGTTTTAGAAGGTTTTAACTCTTCGGCCGACTTAACGTTAATCCAGCAACATAATATTAGCGTTGTTATCCACCATATAAGTCAGCTGATACTGTTAGAGTTACAAGCTGAACAGGTGAAAAATATAAAGTGCTGGTTAAAGATAGATACCGGCATGCATCGGTTGGGTTTTGCGCCAGACGATGTCAAAAAAATGTATCAACGTTTATTAAACACCGGTGTGGACACCGATATTGGTTTAATGACGCATCTTGCTAATGCCGATGATCGCGGTGATAGTAAAAGCGAGCAGCAGGTCGAATTGTTTAACCAGATTGTGTCTGGTAATCCAGCCGAAACCAGTTTAGCCAACTCAGCCGCTATTTTAGGCTGGCCAACAGCACACGGCCATTGGGTGCGCCCTGGCATTATGTTGTATGGCGTTAATCCGTTTGTTTACTCAACTGAAAACGAAGCAAATAAACTCGCGGCCACTTTAAAACCGGTAATGACTTTGTCCGCTGCATTAATAGCGATTAATAAAATATCAAAAGATGAAACGATAGGTTATGGCAGCACTTGGTCGTGTCCCGAAGATATGCTGGTGGGAGTGGTGTCCATTGGTTATGGTGATGGCTACCCACGTCATGCCCCTTCCGGTACGCCAGTATTGGTTAATGGCAAACGAGCTGCCTTAATTGGCCGTGTATCAATGGATATGATCATGGTCGACTTGCGCCAACAAACCGATGTAAAAGTGGGTGATGAAGTTACCCTCTGGGGTGATGGTTTGCCGGTTGAAGAAATTGCCGCTGCGGCCGACACCATTGGTTATGAACTTTTATGTGGGGTAACCCGGCGTGTTGTATTTGAATATAAAGATAGTGAATGAGTTGGGGTTTATTATTGTACCAAGATTAATTTTTTTGTTGAGTCAGTGGGACGATAAAATGGAAAACATGGTTTGATGGAACAACACTAAAAAAAGGAGGAAATTTTATATGAAAAATTTAATAGTTATTGGTATTGCAGTGGCTGCGGTTTATTATTTTGTATTTAATTCTTCTAATGGCGCATTTAATGAAGACGGTAATCCTACAACTCTTGTCTTTACCCAGAATAACTGCGGAACTTGGTGTGATAAGGGTGTGAGTGATCTTGAGCGCCGCAAGATTCCTTTTGCCGAAATGCCTCTTGACAATAATAAGGAAAATATAGCGCGTTACAAAGATTTAGGTGGAACTGCTTTACCATTCTTTGTGATGGGTAACAAAAAATATTCAGGATATAATAAATACTGGGTTGCAACGACGGTTGCTCAGGCTTTTGGAGATAAGTACCTGACTGTGCGTGAAAAAAGAAATTTTCGTAATCATTTTTATGATGACGGTAGTCCACTTATTTATGTGTATGGTGCAAGTTGGTGTCCTTATTGTAAAAAATTGCGTGAAGAACTGACAAGGCGTGATATTGATTATGTTGAAATTGATGTTGAAAAAACAAGTAATCCACAACTGCTTGCCAATACAATGGGGATAAATGGGTATCCACTTGTTTATGTGGGATATGTACGTGTAAAAGGTGGTGCAGATCTTGTAAGTAATATACTCGATGCGGTTGATATTGCAGAGAACAGAACACTTTAATGAAAGCTAAGGTTAGGCGTAGGATTTTTGAACTGCATTAAATTATGGCAAAAGCAAAACAAATATACAGTTGTAGCGCCTGCGGCGCGCAAGCGCCCAAGTGGGGCGGGCAATGTACCGATTGCGGTGCATGGAATACATTGGTGGAAGTAACCACAATGGGAACAGCGGGTGCAACGCGGATGCCACGTTACAGTGGTTTTTCGGGCGATGCTAAAAATGGCGAGGTGCAGGTGCTTGCCAATGTTCATGCTAGTGAACTCGCTCGCACCAGTTGCGGTATTGAAGAGTTTGACCGTGTGTTGGGTGGAGGTTTAGTTCCTGGCTCGGTGGTATTAATCGGCGGCGATCCAGGTATTGGTAAATCAACGTTATTATTGCAAACCTTAGTTGCCTTAGCTGAAACATCTAAAACGTTATATGTCACCGGAGAAGAATCCTTAGAACAAGTGAGTATGCGTGCGCAAAGGCTAAATCTAAACACTGAAAAAATAAACGTACTGACCGAAACGCAAGTTGAAAGCATTTTAAAAATGGCACAAGTTGAAAAACCTGCTGTGATGGTGATTGATTCGATTCAGGCGGTTTATACCGAAGCCGTGCAATCCGCTCCCGGTGGCGTTGCGCAAGTGCGTGAGTCTGCAGCACAACTGGTGCGTTATGCCAAACAAACCGGCACGGCTTTATTTTTAGTCGGCCACGTAACCAAAGAAGGCGCATTAGCCGGCCCACGTGTTTTAGAACATATGGTCGATACTGTTTTATATTTTGAAGGGGATAGTAGCAGCCGCTATCGTTTAGTGCGGGCGATTAAAAATCGTTTTGGTGCAATAAATGAACTGGGTGTATTTGCGATGACAGGTAAAGGCTTGCGCGAAGTGAGCAACCCATCGGCTATCTTTTTATCTCGCCATGACAAAGTGGTACCGGGTACCGTGGTGATGGTTACGCTAGAAGGCAGTCGACCTTTATTAGTTGAAGTGCAAGCCTTAGTTGATGAAAGTCATTTAGGCAATCCACGTCGCGTGACGACTGGTTTGGAAACTAATCGCCTCGCCATGTTACTTGCCGTATTAAGCCGACATGCCGGTATTATGATGCACGACCAAGATGTATTCGCCAATGTGGTTGGCGGTGTGCGTGTTACCGAAACCGGTGCCGACCTTGCCGTGTTGCTGGCTATTACTTCCAGCTTACGCAGTAAAGCCATCCCCGAAGATTTAATTGTTTTTGGTGAAGTGGGTTTAGCCGGAGAAATTCGTCCGGTTCCTAACGGGCAAGAACGTTTATATGAAGCGGCCAAACACGGTTTTAAACAGGCCATTATTCCCAAAGCTAATGCGCCACGTGAAGCGCCAAAAGGCATGACGATTTACCCGGTAACGCGTTTGGATGAGGCGTTGGATAAAATATAAATAATGTAGTGAACTTTATAATTAATTATCCTCACTGCTGTCCCGTTAACAATGGGCTAGATTGTCTTAAAGATTAAATGTTCAACTGTTTAGATGATTATTAAGCAGGGTAAACATGAACCTCTGGTTGTCATTCCCGCGCAGGCGGGAATCCAGTAAGATCTTGATCGTGCTATGTCTAATTTTTATGGATCCCGCCTGCGCGGGAATGACGAGTTAACGGGACAGCAGTGAATTATCCTATTAAATATTTTTTTGTATATTGGGGGCAAATAGATGGTTAGCATTAAAATAGGCACAGTTTCATTAATTTTACTTACGGGGATTGCTGTCAACAGCGCAGTGGCTGCATATACAAAAAAACCATCTAAAGCAAGTACAGAATTTAAAGCTGAGGTTGTTGATGCATGGTTAAAAGCCGGTGCATTAACGGGTTACCTAGCGCATGGTAAATCGGGGGGCTGGCATTATCTTCGTAAAAGACCTGATGGTGTTAATTCTCTTCCCGTGTTTCTTTGGACAAAGTTTAAACCAGGCGTAATGGCTCGATTACCGGCTCCCTCTGTATCCTTTGCAATTAGCCTTGGTGCTACAAAGATAGATAATGCTGGGTTAGATGAGTTAGCTCGGTTTAAATATTTGCGGTCGCTCGATATTAGTCATACAAAGGTAACCGATAAAGGGCTGGGAAAATTAGCTGCAATTACTTCATTGCGTAGTCTGGATCTTGGTGCGTCTTATGTTACCGATGCGGGGTTACGTTCGCTTTCTAAAATTAGACATTTACGAAATTTTTATTTTGGAAGTACGGCAGTAACGGATAAAGGTGTTACTGCGTTAGCACAAAATAAAAATATGCGCATTTTATATTTATATAAAACCCAAGTGACCGATATGTCTTTAAAAGTGTTAGCTGAACTTAGGAGCTTGAAGATTTTATATCTTGCTAAAACTAAGGTAACGGAGAAGGGACTTGCTGAGTTACGTAAGGCTCGCCCTAAACTGCGTATCGAAAATTAAGCTTAAAATAAAAAGGTAATAGATTTATTTGAAATATTCAATCTGCCACTTATTATTTACCCTCATTCCCGCCTCGGCTTTAGTATCCTGCGTCGCCCTACCGCATACGTCCATGTATGCGTCCGCGGGAATGATGGGATAAATTTATTTTAGACGGTTATGCTTATTAAGCATTCTGTACCAGATACGCTTCCAGCTCACGCCCAAACTCTTCCACCTTGTTAAGAATTTTTATTTTACTACCATCCAGTTCCGTTTCAGTTCTTAGTTGTTCAAGTTCGGCATAGAAGTCTTTAAAGTTAAGGTGGTCAGAATCGCCTTCGACCAGTCGGTCACGACAATGCTCCATCCATTGTGCCAGTTCATCTGCGTTGAGTGTTTCTGGATAATTACGTGCCCGATATCGCAACAGCATTTCAGGCAGACGTTTGTCATCGAAGCTCCATGTTTGCGTGCCTAATGCGTCCGGAGCGGTGTTATGGATGGTTTCCATTTGCTTTTTGTCTTGTCGGGAAAAGAAACCACCGGCATAAATCATTAGGTCGGGATCGGTGACGGGTTCGTACTCACGCGGTTCGAATATTTTTGCAATTTTTTGCTGGATCTCTTTACGTGAATTAAGCAGTGCCTGACGATTTTTCATGCAATTCATCAGATCGATATTGAGGCGTTTTGCGGTATCGCCCGTTAGCGTTGATGTGGGTGCGATCACTGGGCATTTATTTATCAGTAATTGTTTTAATGCAGGGCGTTCAGCGCCTTCGGGTAAATCGGCGACTGACGTATAGAGCAGTTCTTTTAACTTCTTTGCGCCGAGTTCAAGCAGTATTGTCGGCTCCTGACTCAAGTCAAACATAATGATACTGTTTTTGTTTGTCGGGTGGTTGGCAATGGGCGCGACCATGCGGGTGTTACCATTATCGCTGCCGTACATGCCGGATGTATGCAGCAACGGTGTCATGTCTTTGAGGTCAATGTGTTTCATGACTTCATTCTTTCGCCGTAGCTTGTAGATAAAGTCGTAAAGTTTGGGCTGCTTGTCTTTAATCAGTTTGGCCATTGCTAGGGTGGCGTAAACATCCGAGAGTGCATCGTGTGCTTGCGTATGTGTGATGCCATTGGCAACGGTGAGCTCTTCGAGTTTAAAGCTGCTGCGTTCAATGTCTTTGCGCATGGGCCAGACGATGTTGTCTGGGCGCAGATCACGACAGGCACGTACCATGTCAATTAGATCCCAACGGCTATTACCGTTTTGCCATTCGCGGCTATAAGGGTCTAATAGATTTCTATAGAGGGTGTTGCGGGTAACCTCGTCATCAAAACGTAGTGAGTTATAACCGACTCCACAGGTACCCGGTTGTGATAGCTCGTTCAGAATGAGCTCGATAAATTCGGTTTCTGGTAGTCCGTGTTCTAAAGCATATTGCGGGGTAATGCCGGTTATCAGTGACGAGATGGGATGCGGCAGTGTATCGGGAGAAGGCCGACAAAAAATATTCAGTGGTTCACCAATAATATTGAGATCTTCATCCGTGCGAATGCCTGCAAACTGCACTGGGCGGTCGCGTGTTGGGTCGATGCCAAAGGTTTCGTAGTCGTGCCAGTAGATAGTATTTTGTATCATTAAACTGTTCCAGAAAAATGATAGGAACGATACCACAAAATAAGCGGAAATAAGCGACGTTTTTTAATGGTTTGGGCTTAATTCCCCGCAGCTTGCTGCGTAGATATAAAAAACGAAATGTGTAGCCTAGATGTAGCGTAATCCGAGGGAGACTTGTGCCACACATTTCCTGGATTTCATTGCATTCCATCTAGGCTACAATATTTAAGACGTTAATATCCTGTCTGCTTGCAACGGAATAGTTTATTGGTTTGGTGCTCGTTGTAAGTGGGTGGGGAAATTATATTTTATAAACTCAGGATAACCCCGGTGATATCAACTCGGTATATTCGCGGTCTAGTAATTTACTGTCACCTAGGTTTAGTTCAAGCAGTCGATGTAAATAGCTGGCGCTGTCAACGTCAATATGAATGGTTTGAAAACCTAACACGGCTTCGTCATGGTGTTTGAGCATGGCCTGAATTTTTATTTCGACATCGTGTTTGGCTAGAATAAGGGTGACTTCAAAATGCGAATACTCGGTTTCTTTCCATTCGTGTGGGCGTGCTAACTTTACGCCTTTGAGTGAAATATCAATAAGCTCACTGCTCCATGTTTTTTGAGTTTGTGGGTCGTAGACTCGAGCTTCAACGTCGAAGGGAATGCGGGTAAATCGTCGGTGCTCCATACGCAGGGTGCCCCTTATAGATTCGAATAGAACCGATTTATAAATAAACCTATTCTAGATAGAATTGCATTTTGATATTACCAATCTGAATAATATCGTCTGGATTAAGCTTAGTCGTTTGGTCGGTGGGTTGCGAGTTTATTTGCAAAGGCATTTTGCCTTCGAGATGTGAAATAAAGTAACCTGTTTCGCGGTGCGCAATAACGGCGGTGGCTAAACCGGGTTTACCTAGATTTGTCATTGAGCGGTGCAGGCTAAGCGTTTTGCCTAGGTTCTGCCCCGACATAATTTGTAACCAGCCATCGTGCTTTTGTTTTGCTGTTGGCTCGATGGGCGGTTCCGGTTCTGCTATGGCCGGTGCTGTGAGTTGTTCGGCGGGTTGAGGTGTGTCATCCAGCGTGACATCCACATTATTAATGGCTTGCAGCATTTCTTCTTCGGCCATTTCTTCAAAAGAATAGGTCAGCGTATGTTTACCGATACGAATCGTATCGCCATCTTTTAGTTGATGGGCTTCGATTTTTTCCTGATTAACAAAAGTACCATTTTCCTGAGACAGCGCTTTGACACGCGAAGCTTGTTGTTCCGTATCAATCTGAAGGTGCTGCGGCTCGATGGCCAGACTGTCTATATGGATATCGGATGCAGGGTCACTCCCAATGAGCATGTTGCCGGGGCGAACGGGGAAAACCTTAAGTAGTTGCCCTTTAAATGAAAGCGTCAGTTTCGACACTAATAACTCCTAAATTTTGCTAATTATATGATTATAGTAAGTATTCTTATCGATTATAGCCTGCATTTCAGATTTCTTACAGACTTTGATAACCTTTCAGCAGAATTTTACTGCCTTTTATTCCTCTGCCGCTTTCACATCGCCTTTGTTATCGCCATTTGTCTTCCAATTGGGGTCAATGTGCACTGTTTTTACTGTATTGCGGGTTGTATGCACAATTTCCATCGGGTGATCGGCAATCAGCATGCTGGTGCCAGGTTCTGGAATATGTTCTAGGTACTCAATGATTAGCCCATTGATGGTTTTTGGTCCATCGGTGGGTAATGCCCAATTAAGTAGCTTATTCAGGTCGCGAATAGAGGCGCTGCCATTGACCAAAAAGGTACCGTCTTCCATTTGGTGAACGTCTTTAATGCTGGCAGCGGGGTCGCTGGTAAATTCGCCAACAATTTCTTCCAGAATATCTTCTAAGGTCACTAAGCCCTGAATATCACCGTATTCGTTGACAACCAGCGCGATGCGACGTTTTTCTTTCTGGAAGTTAAGCAGCTGAGTGTGCAGTTGTGTCGAAATGGGTACAAAATAGGCTTCATGAATAATGCTTCGCAGGCTGTCTTTGCTGCCTTGTTCAGACTGGAATAGGTTTATCACATTGCGCACATGGATAATGCCAATAATATGGTCAATATCGCCTGCATAAACAGGTAAGCGTGTGTGCTGACTATTAGCCAGTTGTTTTTTAATGGTTGCCCAGTCGTCTTCTATATCAATGCCGGTCACTTCATTACGTGGCACCATAATGTCTTCAACGGAGACTTTTTCTAGGTCTAAAATACTTAACAGCATACGTTGATGCTGTTGTGGAATCATGGAGCTGGCTTCATTGACCACAATACGTATTTCATCACTGCTCAGGCTGGTATTGGACTGTTGCTGTGCCGATATGCCCATTAAGTGAAATAGTGCACGGGTAATTTTGTTAATCATCCAAACAAACGGTGTCAGTATCTTAAGCAGTGGCTCAAGGATATAGGCAGACGGTAAAGCGTACTTTTCAGGGTGCAGTGCGGCCAGTGTTTTCGGGGTCACTTCGGCAAAAATAAGTATAATACCGGTTAACACAAAAGTAGAAACCCAGGGGCCGGCAGATTCATCTAACAAGCGAATACCGATGATAGATGCAATAGTTGCTGCAAGAATGTTAACAAAGTTATTGCCGAGTAAAATCATCCCGATAATACGCTCTGGCTTCTCCAGCAAGCGCAGCGCCTTTTGTGCGCCTTTGTGTTTTTTATTCGCGAGGTTGCGAAGACGGTAGCGGTTTAAGCTCATTAAACCTGTTTCTGAACCTGAGAAGAAACCGGATGCAAGAATGAGAAAAACGAGTATGCCAAATAGCATACTTAAGGGAATGGTATCCAAGGAGATTGCGACCTATGTAATTGAGATAGGGTAAGTTTTAGGAATTTATGCTGAACTGTCAAGCAACAATCAACATTAATCGCGCTGTAAAATAACCTGCAACACGATGTTACTGCCAAAATAGGCCAGCATTAGCAGCACAAAACCGCCTAACGTCCAGCGGATAGCAATTTGACCGCGCCAGCCAAATTGCCAGCGTCCCCAGAGTAAAACGGCAAAAATAACCCATGCAATGGATGAGAGAATAATTTTATGGGTGAGATGTTGCTGATGAATATCATCAAGATACGGTATTCCGGTGATGAGTGAAATGGTTAGCAGGATAAAACCAAGCCCAATCATTTTAAACAGCAGGTTTTCCATGGTTTCAAGCGAGGGGAGCGCGCTAATAAAACCACCGGGTTGTTTGTTATGCAGGTGGTAGTCCTGAATGTAAAGTAAAAGACTTTGTACGGCAGCAATACTTAAAACACTGTAAGAAACAATGGACAGCAGAATATGCGTTTCGAGGCCACGTGACAGTTCGCTAGTATAGTGATGGTGGTCGCTGGTTGCTCTAAGTAGTAATGTAATCGCTGCAAAAGGAAAAACAATCATTCCTAAGCATTCCACCGGCTGGCGCAGCGCAACTAAAAGAAGAAAGGTTGAGGTAATCCAGCTGACTAAAGACAGCATGGTAAAAACACTCAAGTCCAGACCTTGCGGGGTATAGAGCGTATATTGAAATAACAGAAAGGCGTGAAATAAAATAGCAACAAAGCCAGGCAATAACAGTTTATTTTTAGATATGCCTAGCTCAGTTTTCTTGTGACGACTATGTCTAAGCAACACCGTTGTTGCTGCTATATAGAAAAGGATACCAATAATGCTTAACGTCATTTTTGTGAGATCTGTGTTATCTTGAGTAATATGGATTAATGGGTAATCATCGCATAGCTTGAGGCGAAAATGAAAGTAGATTTAGATTACCGTTTGATTTCAGGGTTTTATGGTAGGGGCTTGAGTATGGTGTGCTGTGAACAAGTCGGTAGAATATTCAGCAGAAGTTATGCTAAAAATGCAGAATAATCCGTGAATTAGGTGGGGTTTCACGTGAAATCATGTTTAATTATCACTCAAATTAAGTGTAAAGACTGACATCAGTAAAAAATGTTTTATACTGAGCTAAATAAATGAATAAAAGAGACTAGGAAAACTCGATGGATTTGAGGGTGCTGGGGTGCAGTGGGGGTGTGGGCGTTGATTTACGAACGACAACCTTGTTAATCGATTCGGATATTTTAATTGATGCCGGAACAGGGTTGGGTGACTTAACGCTGGACGAAATGTCGAATGTTAAGCATATTTTTGTGACTCATTCGCATTTAGATCATATAACGGGTATCCCGCTTTTTATCGATTCGATTTTTGAGCGCATTAAGCAGCCGGTGGTAATACACGCCCAGTCTGAAACATTGAATGCCCTGCAAACCCATATTTTTAATAACACCATCTGGCCAGACTTTTCACGTTTGCCAACCGAAGCCCCTGTTTTAAAATACCAACTGATGGTGCCAGGCGAGAGCGTTAATATCAATGGCCGCGAAATTGAAATGATAGCGGTTAACCATGCCGTTGCTGCCGTGGGTTATCGTGTTCAGGGTGGTAAGGGTGTGTTTGCTTTCAGTGGCGATACCACCACCAACGACACTTTCTGGGACGCCTTAAACAAGCATGATGCACTGGATATATTGCTTGTTGAAGCGGCCTTTTCGAATTCAGATAAAGAGCTGTGTAAAATTGCAGGGCATTATTGTGCTGAATTGCTGGCGGCAGATATTAAAAAACTAAAGCATCTGCCTGAAGTTTATATAAGCCACAATAAGCCGGGTTTTGAAAGTGTGATTTTAGACGAGTGCAAGCAAGCCATCACTTCTCATGCTGTTTATCCTCTGCAAGGGCAGAAGACCTTTCACCTATAATTGGGTTTACTGTTATTTCATTAATATTAAAGGTACATAATCGCTAGTGTTAAGGTTAATTACACTTACAGATAGTGTAAATATGAACTTTATATCGTCATTCCTGCGGAGGCGGGAATCCAGAACATAAATAAACAGCCTTTTTTAATTCTTTCTAGGTTCCCGCCTTCGCGGGTATAACCAGTTAGCGGGGCCGCGGTGAATTAGGTTATAATTTCCCCTCGAAATTTTTATTCAATAATAATAAGTTGTAGAACATTATGTTTGATGGTTTAACGGAACGTTTAGGTCAAACACTGCGGAATGTCCGTGGTGTTGGGCGGATTACAGAAGACAATATTCAAGATACCTTGCGCGAAGTACGCATGGCCTTGTTAGAAGCCGATGTGGCGCTGCTGGTGGTGCGTCAGTTTATTGAGCACGTGCGTGAACAGGCCATGGGCGATACGGTTCTAAAAAGCCTCACCCCGGGACAAGCTTTTGTCAAAGTGGTGAACGATGAACTCGTCGCCATGATGGGTGAGGTTAGCACGGGGCTGGATCTCAGCGTGCAACCTCCGGCAGTGATTTTAATGGCTGGTTTACAAGGTGCGGGTAAAACCACCACGGTAGCGAAGCTGGCGCGCTGGCTTAAAGAAAATCAGAAAAAATCCACATTAGTGGTGAGTGCCGATATTTATCGGCCAGCGGCGATTAAACAGTTGGAAACGGTCGCCATCGAAGTGGGCGCGACATTTTTCCCCAGTAATGTAAAACAAAAGCCGGTTGATATTGTAAAAGGTGCCATCAAGGAAGCCGCACTAAAGCAGCTTGATGTGGTGATAGTGGATACCGCCGGTCGTTTGCATGTCGATGCCGAAATGATGGATGAGATTAAAGCCATCCATAAGGCAGCCAACCCGGCCGAAACCCTCTTTGTAGTGGATAGTATGACCGGTCAGGATGCCGCCAATACGGCCAAAGCCTTCGATGAAGCCTTGCCTTTAACCGGCGTAGTCCTTACCAAAACCGACGGTGATGCACGGGGCGGGGCGGCACTGTCGATTCGCCAAATCACCGGCAAACCAATTAAATTTATGGGTGTGGGCGAAAAAATGACCGCACTCGAAGTGTTTCATCCCGACCGAGTGGCCTCACGTATTCTCGATATGGGTGATGTGGTCTCGTTGGTTGAAGATGTCCAGAAGAATATCGACGTTACCAAAGCTGAAAAACTGGCCAAAAAGATTAAAAAAGGTAAAGGCTTCGACCTAGAAGACTTTAGAGACCAGTTTGAGCAAATGAACCAAATGGGTGGCATTGCTGGCTTAATGGACAAACTGCCCGGCATGGGCAAGCTCCCCGCTGCGGCCAAAAGTCAGGTCGACCCTAAAAATATCAACCGGATGATAGCCATTGTTAATTCGATGACCCCGCATGAACGTCATTTTCCGGCCGTCATTAAGGGTTCTCGCAAACGGCGTATTGCCGCCGGTTCGGGTGTTCAAGTGCAAGACGTGAACCGCATGCTCAAGCAATTTACCCAAATGCAGAAAATGATGAAGAAAATGGGCAAAGGCGGCATGGCCAAGATGATGCGCGGGATGAAAGGGCAAATGCCCCCCGGCATGGGCTTTTAGGACGAATAACGAGAAGCTCGATTACGGCGTTAAAATCCACCGCCAAAATACTCATTTACTGAAGTAAACTCCGTTTTTTTAGTGCCAGTTTTTTTATTTTACTGGCACTTATGATGTTTTATGCGTTGAATTTTGCCTTGCACTCGAACTTCGCGTTATCCGTGGTGGATTTGTGCTATGAAAAATGGTTTCTGTCTTGACGAGCTATAGCGAAGCAATCTTCTTGAGATTCAACGATATTATTCAATGTAGGTTGTGGTGAAGGATGAACCCCAACGGTTTTGGACGATTTCATATTGTTGGGGTTCGTTATCACTCACCCCAACCTACAGTGTGGCATTATTAATGGATTTCCTCCTCTTTTTTAGGCTGTACCGCTTCACTTTCCCTCAATTTCAAGTACAATACGCACCTGTTCGAGAATTCTATTGTGTGGAGATGTGGTCCGCGCAAGGTTTCTCATTTTTTGTTTTAAATCGAGGTAGAAGAATGGTAGTCATTCGTTTAGCACGTGGCGGTCAAAAGAAACGTCCTTTTTATCATGTTGTTGTTACAGACAGCCGTAACAAGCGTGATGGTCGTTATATTGAGCGTCTTGGTTTTTTCAACCCAAGTGCCACAGGTCAGGAAGTTCGTTTAAATTTAAACAGTGACCGTATTGAGCATTGGGTTAAGTTAGGCGCGAAAACCAGTGACCGTGTCAATACACTTATGAAAGAAAGTGCTGCTGCTTAAAATAGCTGGCGCTTAAGTTTGAGCTTCAATATTGATAGGGCATCGTAAGTATGTCTAAAAACTCAAACACGGTTCCCGCCGATAGCGAAAAGCTGGTGTTGGGAGGTATTTCCGGGGTGTTTGGTGTGAAAGGCTGGGTAAAGGTCTTTTCGGAAACCGATCCACGGGAGAATATACTGAGTTATTCGCCTTGGTTTGTAGAAGTTAACAAGCAATGGCAGGCGTTTAAACTGGTAGACGGTAAGAAGCACGGTAAAGCCATTATTGCGCAGTTAGAAGGCATTAATGATCGTGACCAAGCAGAAACATTAAAGCGAGCACGAATTGCCATTAATGCATCGCAATTACCGGCAACAAGTGAAAACGAATTTTACTGGCGTGATTTAAAAACCTGTCAGGTTGTCAATCAAGTGGGTTATGAATTCGGCCAAGTGGTCGATATTTTAGAAACCGGAGCCAATGACGTATTGGTGGTTCGTTCTTCTAAAGTGAAAAATGAATCGAATGGTAAGGCGAAAGAATTTTTAATCCCCTACCTTTGGCAACGCGTTATTTTGAAGGTGGATCTCGATGCTGGTTTAATCGAGGTTGATTGGGAACCGGATTATTTAGACGACTAAGTAAGGGATGGCGGATGCATATTGAAGTCATAACCTTATTCCCGCAAATGTTTGCGGCGTTGAGTGACTATGGTATTACAGGCCGAGCCATTCAAAAACAAATTGCCATATTGGCAACCGTGAACCCAAGGGATTTTGCGGAAGATAGAAATAATACAGTGGACGACCGGCCTTATGGCGGCGGCCCCGGCATGGTGATGATGCACCCGCCATTGAAAAAAGCGATTCAAGCTGCACGAGCGAAGTGTGGCAACGATGTGAAGGTCGCTTACTTGTCGCCACAAGGGCGCAAACTGACACAACAAGGTTTGCAGCAACTGGCAACAAGAGAAGATTTAATTTTAGTATGTGGTCGTTATGAAGGCGTGGATGAACGCCTGATACAAACCGAAGTCGACGAAGAATGGTCGGTGGGGGATTACGTACTAAGCGGTGGTGAATTGGCCGCGATGGTAATGATTGATGGTATTATTCGATTATTACCCGATGCCTTGGGGCATGCTGATTCGGCGCAACAGGATTCGTTTGTGGATGGTTTACTGGACTACCCACATTATACTCGTCCAGAAAGTGTGCTTGGATGCACTGATAAAGATGAGTTAACGGTGCCAAGCGTTTTATTAAGCGGTGATCATAAAAAAATTGATCGCTGGCGAAAAAAACAGGCCTTAGGCCGAACATGGTTAAGACGTCCAGATTTATTAAAAAAAATAAATTTGGACGAAGAACAACAGTGTTTACTCGATGAATTTATTTGCGAGTATAATGCTGATTAAATGAGACTTTAAGCGTTGGAGCTAGTTATGAGTAACATCATTAATGAATTAGAAACAGAACAGTTACAAGAAATTCCTGAGTTTAGTGCAGGCGATACCGTGATTGTTCAGGTAAAAGTAAAAGAAGGTAGTCGTGAGCGTTTACAGGCTTATGAAGGTGTGGTTATTGCGAAAAGCAATGATGGTTTAAACTCTTCTTTCACTGTTCGCAAAATTTCACACGGTGAAGGTGTTGAGCGTGTGTTTCAATCACACAGCCCAATGATTGATTCAATCACTGTAAAACGTCGTGGTGATGTACGCCGTGCAAAACTTTACTACTTACGCGAACGTTCGGGTAAAGCAGCACGTATTAAGGAAAAACTTGGCTAATAATAGCTTTGTTGCAAGGATAGCAGCTATAGATAAGAATTTGACTAATTTGAAGCGAGCAATGCTTACGAGCCTTGCTCGCTTTTTTATATTGATTTTTATTTTTGTTTCACCACTTACTGTGCTTGCAGAAGCATTGGCTGTCCCCCCATCTAAACAAGTTACGTCCACTGAAACCGATAGCAAACAAGTCGCTGTACCTGAGAAAGATAAAACACAGGAATTAAAGTCACCCCCAAAAGAATCTGTTTTAGAACAGTCGCCTAAGATAAAACCCTTTCAGGATAAAGCCTTAGAAAATATTCAGGCCATTGCTCAAACCGGTGCCTTGCATTTAGCCTTACTGAATTTAGACACGCTACAAGTTACTTATAACGATAACCCCATGCGCTGGTTAAAGTGGGAACGTGAACGTACCCGCCTATTAAATTTAACCGGACAATATGCCGTGTTAGTTGAACGTTTAAGTGGTTTACCCAATGGCCTTAGCGGCTCATTTTTATACTGGGTTAAAACACAACAAGCATCGGCTTATCTTAAGCTGCAGGAATATTCAAAAGCCCGCCAAGTATTAAGCTCCGTTATCTGGGCAAATCAAAAGCCTGACTCTGAATTTACTAATCGCTGGTTACCTCACTGGCGGCGCATGATTATTCACAGTTATCTGAATGAACGCTTAGTTAAAGATGCACATATTGCGATAACACGGTTCCGGCAGGATTATGGGCAAGGCGATATTAATGACATCATCTTATATGCTCGTGTTTTATTAATGAATAATTTGGCCGATGAAGCTTTAAATTTACTGTCGGCTTACACCAGCCACCCTGAAGCGGGTATGTTGCATTTATTGGCACAGTTGCGACGGGACACGCGTTCACCGCGTAAGGTCTTGCAGGCAGGATTAAGGCAAATGCAGGGTGAGTGGGTACAGCCGGAATTAAAAATTTATTTATGGTCGATTGTAGCTGAAGCGGCTCAACGCAGTGATGATCGCCTGTCGGCGATTAAGGCGATGGAATTTGTTTTATCGGATGCCAGTGGCCATAAATTGCCTGAAGGTTTATTTAAATTAACCATTGATAACCTCTGGGATGCTTATCTTGATAATGCCATGACAATAGGCAATAAAGCACAGTATTTAATGGGTGATGATGTGGTTTGGTTGAATGCCGCACAGGCGATAGAGGCTGTGCGGCCTGTTAATGCGCGTTCACTTTATGCTTTGCTTATTTTACGCGGTCAGGATAAGAGCGTAAAAAAACAAGCGGCAAAACTTTTTTTAAAGTCACTGATGGGCAATAGTCAGGAAAACGACAATAGTTCGGAACTGATAAAACAACTTTTTCTAACGTCGGATAAGTTTAAATCAAAGGATCTGATACCGGTTGGTATTCGTCATTTTCTTGTCGATGAATTGCTACGTAAAGGGAATATCCGCTTAGCGTCTGAGTTGATGGCAAGCATAAAAACATCCCCTCAAGGTGCAGATAAGTTTATGTGGTCGTTAAGACGTGCACGCATTCTTGTTATGGGAGGGAATGCAAAAGGAAGTGCTCAGGCGCTCACTCAATTATTAAGCTCGCAGCAACAACGAAGTGGCGAAGACATTGATAAGCTGATGCAGGTTGTTTTTGACTTGCAAACAGTGAATGCACACCAGTATGCATACGAGGTGTTTTCTCTTATCCTTCAGCAGGTGGATGATATAAAGCTTAAACGTGAAATATACTACTGGATGGCCGATTCGAAAAAAGCACAGCAGCAATATGCGGATGCGGCCAGTTTATACTTGAAGTCGGCTCTACTACCCGAAGGAGAAGGTCTTGATCCTTGGGGACAAACAGCGCGCTATCAGGCTGCCAATAATTTAGCAAAGGCAGGGTTACTGGACGATGCACGTGCACTTTATAGCCAGCTGCTGAAAACGACGAAGGAAGAAAGCCGTCGAAAAGTATTAAAGCACGAGCTTCAGCAACTCAGGCTGTTGGAAAATAAAAGCAAGGCTGTTCAACAATAACCATTTGCTGCTTATTGAATAACAAAAGCCGTAAAGTAAACGGCATTAATCAGTGTTTTTCCAGTGCTTTCTTGCAATACTTTTTTGAGTATTTCAGTGGCTTCGGCGCGTAGCTTTTCTTTTCCCTGAGTGGAACGTACATTTTTTGCTTCACGGCCACTCAATAACATAACCAGTTCATGTTGAATGGCGGGCTTATGTTCGTTTAGCAGGTCGGCATCAGCCGGGTCGTCCAGACGTAGCTGGATAGAAATCTGTAGATGCCGTACGCGCCCTTCATCGGTCACATTGACGACCATGGGAGGGGACAGAGAAAAATATTTTGATGCGGGCTCGCTGCTACTACTTGCCGATGCATGTGCAAGTTGTTGGACACTGAAAACAAAGATAAAAATAAATAGTTTTCTCATTAGTATTGTTTTCATGCTAAATCCTCGATATAAGTACAAGTCTAATTCTTAATATAATATCGGTTGTTGTTAGAAAAACTTTAATTGAAGGTGTTGTGTGGCAACGATATGCCATAATATAGTTTATTTTAGAAAACAAACAGTTAGGTAGTACTTCGTAAAATAGATGGATAAATCAAGGATCTAAACTGTGAAAATAGAATCTTTTTACCTGCAAACACCCATTGGTCGATTGCTGATATCCTGTGAAGGTAACAAAGTGATCGAAGTTAATCTGGGTATGGATAATAAGAAGAATGGGCAGGTACTGGCTCGCGGAACAAGCCGGCTGAAAAGTCGCTTTGCCCAAAAGGTTGGAAATCAGATTAATCATTACTTCGATGGCTCATCAACTCGTTTTGATCTTGATTTATTGGTGCAAGGAACCGACTACCAAAAATTGGTATGGCAATGTATTAGTGCAATAAAATGGGGTGAAACGTTAACGTATAGCGATATTGCCGAACAGCTTGATAGTTCAGCGCGTGCTGTTGGTAATGCCTGTCGTGCAAATCCAGTTCCTATTATTGTTCCATGTCACCGTGTTGTGGCTAAATCTGGACTGGGTGGTTTTGCCGGGCAGCGGGAAGGTAATAATATTAGCGTAAAAACTTGGCTACTTGAACACGAGTGTCGTGTAAGTTAGTGATGTCAGGCAATATTGATTCTGAAAAAATAATCGCGACATTTCTCGATGCCCTATGGCTAGAGAAAGGGTTAAGTGATAACACTCTGCAAGCATATCGTTCAGATTTAATGGCATTTTCAAAATGGTTGGCATTGGATAATTTAGATCTTACTATTGTTTTACCTGAACACATCAATCGTTATCTTGTTTTTCTAGCAGATAAAAAAAGAAGCGCTCGTAGTCAGGCGCGCTTACTTTCAACTTTAAGGCAATTATATGCTTATTTGATTCGTGAAACACGGGTACAGGCTGATCCAACTGCTTTAATTCCCCTACCAAAAATAGGGCGAAAGTTGCCAATGCATTTAACAGAAAAAGAGGTAGATGCATTAATCAATGCGCCGGACACAACAAAAGCATTAGGGCTACGCGATCGGGCTATGTTAGAAATAATCTACGCCAGTGGTTTGCGAGTTTCCGAACTAGTCGGTTTGCAACTGAACCAGTTAAACCTACGCCAAGGCGTAGTGCGGGTTCAGGGCAAAGGGAATAAGCAACGATTGGTACCATTGGGTGAGCAAGCGGTTGACTGGGTAGAAAAGTATTTGGCAGAGAGTCGTCCCGAATTATTAAAGCAAGTGCAAACGGATAGTGTGTTTGTTACTAACAGAAAAAAATCAATGTCTCGACAGGGATTCTGGTATTTGATAAAACGCTATGCACTTCAGGCAGGGATTAAAGAAACGTTGTCGCCGCACACTTTACGCCATGCCTTTGCCACACATTTGCTAAACCATGGCGCAGACCTAAGAGTTGTTCAGATGTTACTTGGCCATAGTGATATATCAACAACGCAAATATACACACATATTGCGCAGGCGCGCCTAGAAAGTATTCATGCTAAACATCACCCACGCGGTTGAATTAAATACTACAATCATTGTCTACTTATCATAATCGTGAGATTAAAGGTGTGTTTTGCCGTAATTCCTAGAAATATCGTGTAGAATACAATGTTCGTATATTTACAAGTTTTTATATGAAGTCAGGTTTTCTATGAATTTTCCCAAAATAATTTTACATTTCATTCTCTACTCAGGTCTGTTATCGGGGCTGTTTTTTCATGCTAATGTTTCTGCAGAAGCAGAAATTAAAAATCTGGAAAAAATTAGAGCAGTCATTGCACAACGTATTGAAGGCGTGGGTGAATACAAAATACAACCATCGCCGATTAAAGGTCTGTATTTAGTGATAGCACCTCCGCGTATTTTATACATTTCTGAAGATGCTAATTATATTTTTGAAGGCGATGTAACAAATATTAATACTGGAGAAGATCTTACCCGCGGTTATCGTAATTCTGCACGTTATGCTGCAGTCGAGACAATGAAAGATTCCATGATTATTTTTTCTCCACCAAAAGATAAAATTAAACATACTATAACGGTGTTTACCGATATCGATTGTTATTATTGTAAAAAACTACATAGCGAGGTGGATGAGTTTAATCGGCTTGGCATTCAAGTTCGCTATCTAGCCTACCCTCGACAAGGGGCGGGTTCCGCTGCGTATGCCAAGGCCATAACCGTTTGGTGCTCTAAAGATAAACAAATGGCCTTAACCCGTGCTAAAAATGGTGTAGATCTAAAAGCGATAAAATGTGACAACCCAGTTGACAAACACTTTGCGCTTGGGGATTTACTGGGTGTGCGCGGTACACCGGCTATTTTCCTTGAAAATGGCCAGATGTATCCCGGTTATATACCCGCAGCACGTTTAAGCCAGGCCTTAGATAAGGCGAAGAAGGCGGGAGCGTTTAAGTAAGTGATTTAGTTAACCGGATGAACTCAGAATAAAATAGTAAGTGCTAGTTTCTCTAGCCTCAGCTTTGTCGAATTCTAAACAGTATTTTTCTTATCTCTAGTTCAGGTTAGTTAAGCGCAAGCGCAAGTTTTCTGCGGTAGTCGCTCACGATTTTTGCACCTTGTTCACCCTGTGTACTCACTATATCAAAAAGTTTTAGTAGTTCTTTTCTGCCAAGTTCATCTTTAAACTTTCTGTCACGTTTTATAATTTCTAAAAGCTGCTCCATTGCAGATGCAACATCACCTTGCAATACAAGTTGCTGACTAAACTGGTGACGTGCTTTTAAATCATTCGGATCGGCTTCAATGGCTTTCATTATGCTGGCAGGATCAGGTAAATCTTTAGCAGATTCTGCTATACCAATTTGGGCGGTGATGCTTTTTATTTCTTCTTTATTATGCAGTATTTCTGGCAGTGCATCGATAAATAATTTTGCCTGTTCAAACTGCTGAGTTTGCGCAAGAATACTGGCGAAGTGTATGGCTATTTTTTGATTGTCGGTATCGTTTAAACAAATTTCCTGCATTTTGGCAATGGCGCTGTTGTCGCCTTGCTGTAATACCTCCATTGCCTGTTGGTATAGTTCATCCGACTCACGTTTAATGTGGTTGCTGAGTTTGCCTTTAATTTCTGACTCAGATAAGAGTCCAGCAAATTCATCAACGATTTGCCCATTACGAATAAATTTTACGGTGGGTACACTGCGCACCTGAAAATGTTCCGCAAGTTCTTTATTTTGATCGATGTCTACTTTGGCAAGCAAAAAATCACCATTGGATTCATTGGCCAGCTTCATTAAAACAGGGATAAGTTGTTTGCATGGCTGGCACCACGTTGCCCAAAAGTCCAATAGCACCAGTTTTTGCATGGAGCTTTCCATCACTTGCGTCTGGAATGTTTCGGCGGTAACGTCAATGACGGCGTCGGTCATGTGTTTATCCTCTGATTGAGTCAGTAATTCAGTGTGTTATTTTACCCCAGAGCAAGGTTTTAAGCTATATAGATAATTGTGTGGCTAGCTGAGTTGATATTGGTACAATAGTTTAGCATGGGTAAACAGCAGGTAGCTTTGTATGCGATGCTCTGGCCAGATAAATTGAGCCGCTTGCTGGTAATGTGCCAGTTGCGGCTGGTAATAATCGGCGTGTTGCTGGATATTGTTCTTATTGACAGTTTGGTGTGTTTTGTAGTCGATAATATAAATTTCGTTTGTAGATACAACGACACGGTCAATAATGCCATACACAGTCGTATTATTTTTTAAATAACTTATCGGTATTTCATTGTATGTTTTGATACCGTTGTTGTTAGGGAAAACAAAAGAAAAGGCATCAAAGTTTATAACCGTAGATGCTTCATTCCAACATTCATCCCACAGTGCTTCTGATAATTCATGCCCCAATTTATTTTGGCACTCCGTTTTTGATAATGTTGAATTATCACTGATGTTTTCAAGAATGGCATGAATAACGATGCCGCGTGTTGTTGCATCCGAACCTGTTTGTTCGGATAATGGCGGCTTTGTATCGCGACTGACACTGCTGGGCGATACACTTTTTTGTATGTCTCGGTAAACTGTATTGAGGACGATTGGTTTTTTTAAGTTGTTATCAACGTGGCTCGTTAGCGGCGATGAAGTTATATTAGATTGATTGTTTTGTACAGAGGCATTATTTTCATGCTGTTCGAGAATCTGTTCCTCTTGTACTGTCTCTGGAATGTTGTAGCAATTCTTAATCAGTGAATACCAGTCGGTTTCTGATTTTGTAGGCTTCGCTGCCGATATATAAAGGTACTGGCGTGCACGGGTAATCGCCACATAAAACACATTGGCTGCTTCACGTTGTTCGGCAACCATATCTTTACTGATAAGTGATTCTGTTACTGTGTCGCGGCATTTACTTTTATTAGCAAGCATTATTATATTGGGTGTTTGCTTTTCTGCTGGCCAGTCGATGATGCTTTTATAGGTAAATTTTGACTGGCCTTCGGCGTCGGCATTGGCTAAAAATATTACTGGTGCCTCTAGCCCTTTTGATGCATGGATGGTCATCACCTGCACACGGTTTAAATCATTGGTTGCGGTAGGCGCATCGGGTGCTTCACTGGGTATGTTTTTTAGTTGTTCGATATGTGCAATAAATTGTTGAAGACTGGGGTAACGGCCACTGTCGACTTCCAGCGCTAATTCGATAAGTCGGGTTAAATTGCTTTGTGTTCTTGCTTTTAAATGGCGTGGGTAGGCATGCCGATATTGTGCCAGCACGTCTGCTTCGCTGTAAATAACATCGAGCAAGTCATGTACTGGAATGCGTGTTGCAATGCTTTGCCAATGCTTTAGTAATTGTAGTGCTTTGTTAAGCTGAGTATTTTCTTTTTTAGAAGATACTAGAGTTTCTATTTTATAAAACCAGTTGCTATTTCCTTTGTCTTTTGAATCGAGTTGTGCTAATTGCATTAAGGTCTCATCTGAAACAGAAAACAAGGGGCTACGTAAAATGCTGGCAAGCGCAATATTATTGAAGGGGGTGATTAACCAGTTTAGCAGCATTACAATATCATTCACTTCAAGGCAGTCTAGTAAAGTACCGCGTTCAGAACCAACGAAGGGTATGCCTTTCTGATGCAAAGCCTTCTCATAATGGACAGCATTGGTTCGATTACGTAATAATATAATGATGTCTTTGTATTGTATGTTGTGGCTTACTCCTTTTTCAAAAACGGCTGTATGGTTGCTAATTAATATTTTAATTTTATTTGCAATTATCTCTGCTTCAAGTTGGTTAACGCTGTCTTTATCTTTTATTGGTTGTAGTAGTGGGTTGCGAAAGGGAAGTGGCTTGTTTTTGTCAATAGTATCGTCGTCAACCTGCGGGTAATTGAGCAGTATGACATTGCCGGGTAGGTTCTCAAGCATGGTTGTGTGCTGAGGAAAATCAGTAATGGCCTTGTTTAAAGTGGTTTCGGTAAAAAGTTTGTTAACAAAATTTATAATAGCTGGGGAGGAACGCCATGATGCATTCAGTGGCAAATGGCTGCTGTTAAAATTTTGTTCAACATAGGCACTCGCGATAGGGAATAATTTAGGTTCGGCTCGTCTGAAGCGGTAAATAGATTGCTTAATATCCCCAACTAATAACACACTGCGACTATCACTGGATTCTGACTCCTGTTGTTGACTGAATTCTTCAATAAGCGGTTGCAACAGTCGCCATTGAATCGGATTGGTGTCTTGAAATTCATCAATTAATAAATGATTAATTCTTGCATCCAGTTTGTACTGCACCCACAAGGCATGTTGGCTTTTCGTTAACAAACAATAGGTTTTCCATTCTAGATCAGTGAAATCAAGTAGTCGTAAGTCTGTTTTTATTTTTTGGTAATGGCTTAAATAAGTTTCACCCGCGATATACCATTGTTTATTGATTTGGTAACTTTTTTGTAAGTTTAGTGCGTTATCCAGTTGTTCAAGTTGCTGGCAAATGTCCAGGTGTGTCTGAATAAAAGCTTCGGCGTTGCTTGTACCTAAATTTTTATCCATTTCATTTGTTATTTTACGCGCTAAGGGTTCGCCGTCTTTTTTGAGAAAAGCCATTCTGAGATGCGTAAGTCGTTCTTCAAGACCAAGTGCCGAGTTTCGTGCATTGCCGATGGCACCCTGTGCCGTTTTATATGTTTTTGCTTTTAATTTATCGAGCGATAAGCAAAATTGGTTTAGCGAACCATCAAGTTCCGCTTGATTAAAGAAAACGTCCAGCGGTTTATCGTTTGGGTCAACCTGCAAGCGTTCTTGCATTTGGCTAATGGCATAACCCACCGGATTATTTGCTGTTTGAGTCCAAGCCCACCAATCGCTGCGTTGTGCAAGAAAGCTGTTGAGTATGTCGCGGGTATTGTTTAGCCCAAATTCATCAAATAAAAATGCAATGGCTTTTGACATACTGGTCTGAGGCTGCTGTTGACAGTCGGCCATCAGCGCATGCCAAGCCTGTTGCTGGTAAAGGTGTGTTTTTTCGCTGAGCTCAAAACCGGGAGGGACTTCAGCTTCGAATGGAAAGCGCTTTAAAATTTCCTGACAAAAGGAATGGAAAGTGGTGCAGCGAACGGTTTGTGGGCTAAGTATCACGCTTTCATATAAGCAACGGGCGTTAGACAAAATGGTTTTATTTGTTTTGATGCCTGTATGGTTTAACGCTGTGACGAGTTCTTTTTCATCTATCGTAGCAAGTTGATAAAGACGTTCTTGTAACCGTGCCTGCATTTCTGCTGCGGCTTTGCGGGTAAAAGTGATGGCAACAATATGCGCAGGGTGGGCACCATTGATTAATAATTGTACAAGCCGGTTAACAAGCTGGTAAGTCTTGCCGCTGCCGGCAGAGGCTTCAATTATTATACTGGTGTTCAGGTTCTTCGTGGTTTGCATTGTTTGCTGTCTATTTTGAGCTTGTTTTGGTTGTTTTTTAATCGAATTAGCGAGTACCCATTGTTCACTAAATCATGCTGGATTAAAAGTGTGGATTGCATCACAGTTTTGCCTTCTTGTCACAGTAAAGCCAGACACTTGTGGTACTTTATCAAAATCAGATGTGCTTGGGGAGGAACCTCACACAACGATGATTTAGGTTTAGGAAACTCTCACAAGGAATCGTGAATTCAGGCGGGATTGCCTGCGTGGATGGATGAAGGCAGAATAAGGACATTGCAGGACATACCCTATGACTCGTACTGCGCGAGAATAAAAACGGGCTGGATTTGCCTGAAGGGAATTACCAAATATGGGCGGCGAAAGCCGTCTTTTTTTAGTGCCAGTTTCTTATCTTTACGGGTACTTATGATGTTTTTCAACCAGACTCCCCCCCAGACCCTCGCTGCCAGTTTCTTTCACACTATTGACTGTCCTGCCACATCTGCCTACGACAAATCCCCTGCATATTACAATGGCCACAGGTTTTCTCGTTACCCCAAGCGGGTAACCCTGTTTGTGTATGCAGTTGGCTGAATATTTCTTTCAAACGTTCGGCTGATTCTTCTGCAATAGTTTCGAGTTTTTCACCAGTGAGTTTAGCCTTTGTTTTTACGCTATCACTTTTTACTTCGAGGTATTCGACTTGAGTGACGTTATGCTCATCGTCTTGCAACAAGGTATGGTAGAAGGGGAGCTGGACTTGTTCACCCGTTTCTACATTTTTGTTTGAACTGATTACGCCTGTTTTATAGTCGATAACTTCTAAGCCTTCCGTGTTTTTGTCTATTCTATCGAGTCGGCCTTTGAGCTTTAATGGTTTATGACTGTTATTTATTTGTAGCTCTTTAGACATCGTTTGTTCAGCCTTGTAAATATCCCAGTCTTGCTGGTGTTTTATTTGCCAGTCGATATAATGAGGCACAATTTTTTGTGCCTGTAAATACCATGCCTGATGTTCGTGGTTTTCGGTTAAGTCAGCACTAAAAACTTTTTGTATAATATCGCTTAACACTTTGGTTGCGGCGTCACGATTATGCAAGGTTACTTTTGCTTTGAATGGGCCGGGTAGATCATCGGTTTTATCATGGAAGGCTTGCAGGCATTGGTGAATACGTTCCCCATAATCGGCTTTTGATAGTGCCTGACGTATTTCATCGGTGGCTTCGAGTTTTAAGCCACGCGCAGCATAAAATAGGTAAGGGCAATTCATTAGTTCCTGATACTGTGATGCCGATATTTTTTCTGGAATTAGATTTTCTGGCATCGAGGGTGTGGGTTGGTGAGATTGTTTTGCAAGTTCACTCGCTGTGTGTGTAAAAGTATTTTCGGGGCTATTCACTAATGCTTGCAGGGTCTCGTCTTGCAAGTCGATATCAAAAGCTAACTGATAAAACTGTTCAAGCAAGGCAAGCCAAGCGCTGGGTTTTATTTCTTCGCCGTTATCTCCTTGGCTTCGATAGCTAAGCAATACGTTGTCACTGGCATTTAATAAACGCGTAAAATGATAGAAGCGTTCATTTTTTTCTTGTAAGGATGTGTTAAGCCCAAGTTCATATTTAACGCGGTCGTTAAAAAATGCTGCGGGTGAGGGGGAACCGGGTAAAAATTCTTCTTCGACTGCCGCGATGATCAGGCCATCAAATTTTTGGAGTTGGCTCTGCGATAAACCAATTAACTGCACTTGTGTGGTGCTGGCCGGCGGCATAAACCGGCTGCGCTCCAGTTGCAATGCGAGCCATGCTCTTGCTTCGCTCCAGTTAAATTTTAGCTGGACTAGGCCTGAGTCGATAGTTAATGTTTCCAGCAAGTTAATAATTTCAATACCCGCAGCATCATTTGCGAGGGATTCGGTTAATCCCAATATTTTAAATGAATTAACAATAGCCTGAATAAATTGCGGCGGGGTTATTTTCTCTTGCTGGCTGAGTTGTAACAGTGGTTCGGCGGCTGTTTCTAATTTTTGAAGAACTTCATTTAATACACCTGTATCCTGGTTCTTTTCAAACCAGTTAGGTAGCCGATCTTGTCGGTTAATAATACTGTTGCGGTAGTTTTCTAAATGGCGACTAATGTTTTCATGGCGCATTATATCCTGTTCAAGTCGATAAACTGCATAATGCAGGGTATCGCGATCATATTCTGGGAAAATAAAAGGCGACTTTAAAAGATCCAACAGCGCAAGGTAGTCAAAGTCCTGTTCGATGCATTCCAACCAGCGTTCAACAAGGGTGGCAGCGCGAGTAGTCGATAAAGCCCAGCCGGCGGCATCCTGTAAATGCACACCACTGCGTTCAAGTAAGGCGCGTACACGTCGAGCAAGGCGACGGTTTTCTGTAACAATCGCAAGTTTAGTTTTACCTTCTAATAACCAGCGTCTTAATTGAATGTCGATGGCGCGGGCTTCTTGTTCTGCATCATTGGCAGAAAAAACATGCAAGCCTTTTAAGGGTGTTGGTTTTTTATTTTTGTAAGCCTGTACTCGTTCAATTAATGGTGCATTCTGTGTATTGTAAACGGTATTTAAAAATTCAAGGCGGGCTGGTTCGGCTTGCTTGCCGACATTAATAAGTTCATCTACGGATAATTTTTGGATGCACTCGGTTATATGGGTGTCAGGATGATATAGTTTTGAATCGGTGGGTTCTTTTAGCTGTTGTCCCTGCAAAAAATAATGAACGTTATGTTGCTGGCTTAGTTTTTCTAACCACTGGCACTCTGTTTGTGTTAGCTGCTCATAGCCAAGAAGGTAAAAGTCGATTGTTTCTTTCGTGCTAAATTCTTTTGCCGCATTTTCCATGCAAAGCAAGAGCGCTGTTTGTGAGTCAACCACAGCATAATCAATTAGCTGTTTATGCCATGCCTGCCATAAGGTATAAACAAAATGTGCTTCGCGGCCAAGTGCCTCTATTGTTGTTTTACTTTTATCTGGTAAACCATAAGCTAGGCTAATTTGTTCGACAAAGTCTTGTTCGTTCTTTTGTGGTTGGATTTTATTCGCGGTTAATTCGTGAAACAGATTTAGCAGGCTGTGTGCATAAACCCATGGGTTGGCTTCGCCTAATATGTCTGGATATTGTAATAAGGCTTCAACTAAAATGAGTTCCTGCGTTGTGTTGTTTACAACTTTAATATCGGCTGGTTGAAAAGACTGCAGCCATTGTTGCATGGCAATAATTTGTGGCCCCAGTAAAGCCTGAACATTATGTTGTCGTGCAGAGTTAAGTAATTTGTAACGCAACTCAGACGCAAGGTTGGTTTGAGCTGTAAAGACAATAGTGTTTGTTAGTTGGGGAAGGTTTTCTTTTTGTTGCGCAATAATTTGTTGTGCAACGGTATCGAGCGGATTGTCCGCAAACGAGGTTAAATAAAGTTTAATTGCAGACATTGGTTCCTTTAGTCATTACGGCTAGCGTTCTAAATATTGCAGTTTATCTTTTTTGCCATCCCATTGTTCCGCTTCAGGCATCCCGGGTTTCATTTCGGTGATCACAGGCCAATCGCGCGACAGTTCTTCGTTAAGTTCGAGGAAATGTTCCATGCCGTCAGGGATTTCATCTTCCGCGAAAATAGCACCGACCGGGCATTCAGGTTCACACAAGGTACAGTCAATGCATTCATCCGGGTCAATTACTAAAAAATTAGGGCCTTCATGAAAACAATCGACAGGACAAACTTCCACACAGTCTGTGTATTTACACAAAATGCAATTGTCGGTCACTATATAGGTCATGCTACAAAACTCCTGAAAATGATAAAAATTTTTATTTAGATTGGCTATTCTAATGTGAAAAGAGGCAGGTTGCGAGTTTTTAGAGTAATTTTTTAAGTTGCTCGAGCTGTTTCAATGCTTCCATTGGGGTCGTTTGATTTAGATCAATATTTTTGAGTGCCTGTTTTAAACCCGAATCCTTTTCTGCCGTTTCTGTGGTTGTTGCTAAAGGCGGAGTTTTAGCCTCGTCTGTTATATATGAGGCGAGTGTTTGCTTGGCTAGCTCAATTACTTGAGGGGGGAGCCCAGCTAAAGCGGCAACCTGAATACCATAACTTTTATCTGTTGGCCCGGGTTTTACCTGATGTAGAAAGACAAGGCTATCACCGTGTTCGACCGCATCAAGGTGCACATTAACACTGCCTTTTAGCATATCCGGCAGTTGGGTTAAGTGAAAATAATGGGTGGCAAATAAGGTTAAGGCTTTAAGTTTGTCCGCAAGATACCAAGCGCTGGCCCAAGCGAGCGACATGCCGTCCTGCGTGCCGGTACCACGGCCAACTTCATCCATTAAAACCAGGCTGTTTTCGGTGGCATTATGCAGAATATTCGCCGTTTCGGTCATTTCGACCATAAAAGTCGAGCGGCCACTAGACAAGTCGTCCGATGCGCCGATGCGGGTAAAAATTTGATCGGTTAAGCCCAATTTAACGTCGGTTGCTGGTACGAAGCTGCCAATGTGCGCCATGATCACAATCAACGCAATTTGCCGCATGTAAGTTGATTTGCCGCCCATATTGGGGCCGGTAATAATAAACAGGTGTTGCTTGCTGTTAAGGGTAATATCGTTTGGCGTAAAGGGGGTCGTTTGCACTTGTTCTATCACCGGGTGTCGGCCGGCTTTAATTTCAATACCATTTTGATCTGAGTTCGCTTTTGCAAAAGTTGGCATGCAGTAGTGGTTGGTTTGCGCACGTTCGGCAAAGTTATTGAGCACGTCCAGTTCAGCCAATGCACGGGCGGTTATTTGTAACGGCTGCAACTGAACATTCAGTTGTTCCAGAATGCCATCGTATAGTTTCTTTTCGCGAGCCAGCGCGCGCTCATTAGCGCTTAGCACTTTATCTTCGAGTTCTTTTAGTTCGGGGGTGATATAGCGCTCGCTAGCCTTTAATGTTTGTCGCCGCTGATAATCGTCCGGCATTTTGTTGGACTGGTTACGACTTACTTCAATGTAGTAACCATGCACCCGGTTATAGCCCACTTTAAGTGTACTGAGTCCGGTGCGTTGTTTTTCGCGTGCTTCCAAGTTACTTAGAAACTCGCTGGCATTGTCTTGCAAGCTTTTTAATTCATCCAGTTCGCTATCGTAACCTTTGGCAATAAAATTGCCATCACGAATAACAACCGGTGGGTTTTCAACAATTGCAACTGTCAGCAAGTTTAATGTTTCAGGGTGTTCGCTGATGTGCTTAGAGAGTTGCAGTATTAAAGGCGCTTTTAAGCCACTTAAAGACTGTTGCAGTTCTGGTAAGACAAAAAGTGTTGCGCGCAACTTTGCTAAATCGCGTGGGCTGGCACTTTTTAGCGCAATACGAGTAAGGATACGTTCGGCATCTCCTACTTGTTTAAGAATGGTGTCAATTTGAGGGTAACGTTGTTGTTCGACTAATTCGTTAATCAGTTGATGACGTTCGGTTAATATTTTTTTATTACATAAGGGTTGGTGTATCCAGCGGCGTAATAAGCGGCTGCCCATCGCCGTGGCGGTATAATCTAAAATACCGGCCAGTGTATGGTTATGTTGCCCACCAATATGGTATTCGAGTTCAAGGTTACGGCGGGTGCTGGCATCTATTAAAATATAGTCAGCTTTTCTATCAACTTTAAAACGGTGAATATGCGGTAACGCGCTGCGCTGCGTAGTTTTAAGGTAGTCAATAATGCATCCGGCTGCAATGGTTGCCAGTGGAACATCGTTGCAGGCAAAGCTGGATAAATCATTTGTAGCGAATTGTTCTGCTAAGGTTTGCTCTGCTTTATTCCAGTTAAACAACCATTCGTGTTGTTGCTTAAAACTAATCGGGTAATTCTGTTGCAGCACCTGTTGCAAGTTAAGTGGGTCGGTTTCATTTAATAATATTTCTGCCGGGTGCAGGCGGGTCAGCTCACTTTGTAAATTTTCTAAACCGCTAACCTGGCAAATATTAAAATGCCCACTGCTAAGTTCTAAACTGGCAATACCAAATTGCGGAATAGTATCTTTAGATTGTTCGGCGTGCACCGCGCAAAGTAAATTAATCTGTTTTTCATCGAGCAAGGCCTCTTCTGTTAATGTGCCGGGGGTAACAATCCGTACCACCTCACGTGCTACCGGGCCTTTGCTTGTTTTTGGGTCACCGATTTGTTCACAAATCGCAATGGATTGGCCTTGCTTAACCAGCTTTGCCAGATAGTTGTCGGCAGCATGATACGGTACACCCGCCATGGGAATAGGTTCACCGTTAGCTTTGCCGCGTGCGGTCAGTGTTATGTCTAACAGGTTTGCCGCTTTATGGGCATCGTCGAAAAACATCTCATAAAAATCGCCCATGCGGTAAAAAAGCAGAATATCCGGGTGTTCGGCCTTAATGCGTAGATACTGCTGCATCATGGGGGTGTGCTGTTCGGTTTTGTTGTTCATTTATCTATATTATTTTGCCGTATAGGAACTATAAAGGTTATTTAGTTATTATGTCGATAGTATCTTAAAATTAGTGTGAAGTTTTAGCCAATGCTCTTTGAGTATTATTTTATGCCTGTCGTCCATAGGTAGATCTTTTAATGCTTCGGGCCACAATGAGCGTACTTTTTCCATTGTGTCATCAATATGCGGTTTTATTGCTCGCCAGGGGATACCTGACCTATTAGCCCATGACTTAAAATGTTCGGTTGTTACCGAATACCATTCTTTCGTTTTACTCAAATTCAAGGCGAATTGTGTTTCATTGTCGATGTAAACGCGGGTGGTTACGATATCGTATGCTGGAGATAATCTTGGTGTAATTTGATCTTGATAAAGAAGGCTCCAATTTTTTAAATGGGCATCACCATTGGCAAGTAAGATATTTACCAGTAATCGTCTTGCAAATTGCTGGGCATCGGCGAGTCCGTCACCAGAATAATCGTAAATGACCTTGCCAACTTGTTCATAATTGGCGGAGTTATATTTATCAATTGGGTACTTCACTAAGACTTGAGCAAAGTCTTCCATATGAATTCTTGTGTCGCCTTTACGATCAAAACGCTTGATGGCAAACGCCAGTTTTTCATCGGGTAGATTAATTTGTGGCAGGTTATCCAGCTTGTTCAATTCAATGAGCTTAATGTCAGGTATATCTATGCCTGACAAATCAGCGAGAGACATCGCTGTATATTCGTTTAAAGGTACATTTTTATGTTTGGTGGATGGGGTTTTAATAATCCAGTCACCTAGCTCGCCATTTTTAGTCAGGTTGTAGCGCCCATCTTTTTCTTTCATGGAGAACTTCATTTGAATGCCAGCCAATGAGAATTTAGACAGTGAAAACTTGTTTTCTTGATCGTTGCCTTTGAATTGAATGGCTTTGGCTTTGCCATGTGTGCTTAGTACGCTTTCCGGCACATCTTTAGGTTCCATTGGTGTGGCCACCAATGCACCGGGTAAATCTTGGCCGAGATAAGAGAAAATCTGAAACTCATTGTCGATATGGGTTTTTAAACCTTGAGCGATCAATTCCCGTAACGCGCCTTCTGGGAGCAGGTTAGATAAAACAGGGTGTAGTTTCTGATTTTTAGCCCATGGCTCTGACATGAGTTTTTTTGAATTAGGAAAACTTGGGTGCGTAATCAGGCTGAATGTTGGGCGTGCAGGATCATCTTTGAACTCATCTGCAAAGCTCAAAACATTGCGTCCGTTTTGAAAACCTGCCAAATAACCTACCAGCTTGTCATGCAGTGACAATTTAAGAACAATAACTTCGTTTATTTGTTCACTTGTTTGATGATGGGCACTCATTCATCGTCCTCTAGTAAATTCTTCCAAGGATCATTTGCGAGACTATTTTCTTTGATCTGTTTGTCATCTTTGTTTTTTAACGGTGCAGATGAAAATTCATCCTTCTCCAAAATGCCTTTTACAATGCTTAGCTTTTCTGTAGGGATCAGCATTAACTCGCTTTGGAGACCTTTGGCAATGAGCTCAAGGGTATTTAGTCTAGGGTTTCCCTTGGATTCTAATTGTTGGTACTGCTGACGTGATACGCCAATACGCAGCATCATGTCCTTTTGTTTTAGACCTAGGGCTAGCCTGCGTTCTTTAAGTTGTTGAAGTAATGATTTAATCATGGGAAACATATATATTGCTTTATTAACATAAGAAATATATTAGTTGCCTTTTGTTGTAAAAGCAACAAATAAATGGCTTTTATGTGTATAATGAACGCTTCTAGACAAAAGCAATATATGCATTGCTTTATTTATTTTCAGGAAAAGATCGTTAAGTTTCTTCAATATCTGAATGTATTTAGAAATATAAGAAGGATTTTGGATGCCGATGTGAATTTTTTCTTAATATTATGAACGTAACTTGTTGAATTTATTAATATCCACACCACTGCATCATCGGTGTGTGTTGTGATTTGTCGGTTGCTAAGCTTTTCACTTCTTTGTCTTAATTTAATGGCAGTTAATACTCGCCATAATATACAGGTATTGAGGTTGTTTTTCTTAGCAGATGCTCGAAGCACTCATAATTACTCGTATTTGAGCATTAATTGGTTAGATTTGCGGTTTAAAACCATTTTCACGACAAATACAAAGAATAAGCGACAAATAAAGCGTTTATATGTCGCTAAAATACTCTTTGCGACATATAATCTGACTCATGCCGAAAAAGATTCCGAAACAAGAACTTGAGGCCATTGTGGCGATTGTGGTGGCTCACCCTGATGGGGTGCAGGTCAAAACCATTCGTGATGGACTGGAATTCGAGCTTCCACCGCGCATGTTGCAGCGCCGTCTGGCATTACTGATTGAACAAAAGCGGCTTACTGTTGAGGGGCGAGGTCGGGGCAGCCGTTACTACCCGTATCCTAAGCCGGTTACCCTTTCTATTGATTCGCTATATCAAGCCCAACATGTCGACAATGTAGAACTCGAAGTCTATGTTCCGGTTTCGCCCGAAGGTGAGGCGGTTAAACTCGCCGTTAGTAAACCGATTCAGAACCGGAATCCCGTTGGATATAATCGGGATTTCCTTGATGGTTACCGCCCCAATGACACTTTTTATCTTTCAGTAGAAATACGTCAACATCTTCTTGATATAGGATGCTCATCGGATAATTTGCGCCCAGCGGGAACTTACGTGCAACAGGTTTTTAATCGTTTACTCATTGACTTGTCCTGGAACTCCAGTCGTTTGGAGGGTAACACCTATTCACTACTCGAAACCGAGCGTTTGCTGGAACTGGGAGAGGCTGCTGAAGGTAAAGATGCCCTGGAAGCGCAGATGATTCTGAACCACAAGGCCGCCATCGAGTTGCTGGTTGAACAGGCCGATGAGGTTGGTTTCAATCGTTATACTATTCTCAACCTGCATGCCCTGTTATCGGATAACTTGCTGGCTGATCCACAGGCTTGTGGACGCTTGCGTAGCATTGCTGTTGGGATTGGTGGGACGGTCTACCATCCATTGGAAGTACCGCCGTTGATCGATGAATGCTTCCAACAAATTCTTGATACCGCCGCCGCAATCACCGACCCGTTTGAACAGGCCTTTTTCGTTATGGTGCAATTGCCTTATTTACAAGCTTTTGAAGATGTCAATAAACGTGTTTCACGACTTGCTGCGAATTTACCGCTTATCCGCGAGAATCTGAGTCCGTTGTCGTTCGTCGATGTGCCTAAGCAGGCCTACATAGAAGGCATACTGGGTGTATATGAACTTAATCGAATTGAGTTATTACGCGATGTCTTCGTCTGGGCTTATGAACGTTCATGCAAGCGTTATTCAGCCGTTCGCCAGTCGCTGGGGGAACCGGATCCATTCCGTTTGCGTTATCGTACCCCGGTAACTGAAATTATTGTTGAGATCGTTAGCGCTGGTATGGATAAGAAAGCTGCAACAGCCTTCATCCAGCAGCGAGCTAATGAAAGTGTACCGCAAGAAGAGCGTGCGCGCTTTGTCGAGGTGGTAGAAACGGAAGTGATGAGCCTTCACGAAGGAAACATTGCCCGTTATCGTTTGCGCCCATTGCAGTATCAGGCATGGAGGGAAACATGGCGTTGATGCCAGATGTAATATTGCCGATTCCCCAAATTTCCTTTATTGTCTCAATACGTTATCTGGTGAGATGAATAATGACAGACGAAATCTTAACCCTCAAAGATGTCGCAAATATCTGAGATTAGCGGATAAGACTGCCTATCGGCTTACCGTTGAAGACAAACTACCCGGTTTTAAGGTGGGTGGAAGTTGGCGATTCCGTAAGGATGAAGTAGAGAAGCTGACCAAGGGTGAAATGTCAGGCATAAAGACTAAATGACACTTTAGAGCTAGGCAATCGGGCTTTATCGGGTATAATCGGGTAATGGATCGGATATGAGGCTCGAATGAAAGAACCTAAAATCACTGTTGGCCAGGACATACTACAGCTTATTTCGGAACTCGATGAGTTTAAAGGGAAATGGTTTGCCTTCAAAACTATGTCCCCAGAGCGTTTGCAACAATTGCGCAAAGTAGCGACTATTGAAAGCGTTGGTTCATCCACACGAATAGAAGGGGCTAAGCTCAGTGATGCGCAAGTAGAAACGCTGCTGTCCAA
>UOFT01000048.1_pt1 | contig 46222 bp, 42 predicted proteins | sample 1990121 | NCBI WGS metagenome assembly UOFT01 (sample SAMEA4728526, study PRJEB27164) | hydrothermal vent metagenome | biome: marine basaltic hydrothermal vent biome; feature: marine hydrothermal vent; material: mineral | place: Pacific Ocean | collected 2011-06-14/2011-07-23 | depth 1741 m
TTTGGGCTATTCCATTATTAATCATTTCATTTATACCCGTGATTAATGTCATCAGCCCTGTACTGTGGGCTATTTTTAGTGCATGGATGTTGGCGTTGCAATACACCGACTACCCGCTGGGCAATCGCGGTTATACTTTTTCAAAAATACGCTACACCTTATCAGAACATAAAATGCTATCACTTGGCTTTGGTGGCTCGGCAACAATCGCAACCATGATCCCTGTTTTAAATTTTTTAGTGATGCCCGTTTCGGTTGCCGGCGCAACCATTATGGCTGTGAAGGCTCTAAATAAGGATGGTCACTTGCCGGATAAAAACAAGTCTGACCCGCTTATTGTTCGGTGAATATTTAAAACGAAATTTATTAACCACGACGGCGTGACATTCCTGACATGCATATCTATCGTTTTATCGCTTACCACCATCGTAGAATAAAGCAAAGACAAGTCCCAACATTGGCAACGGCTACTGTTTTTTTATCAGCCACATAATTCACTAGCCAAGTAATACATATTGATGGGTTTGACTTTTTTCTTCTTCAATCAATGTCACAATATGTGGTTTCATAATACGAGCAATTTCTTTAATCACTGGCATCACTACAGAATTGCCAAACTGTTTATATGACTGCGTATCCGAAACAGGAATTTTAAAATTATCTGGATATCCCATCAACCTTGCACACTCCCTAGGAGTTAATCTGCGTGGATTTCCTTTACCTCGACTAATTAGTATTTCAGAACCATCTTTGTAATAACGTGCTGACAATGTGCGGGAAGTACTACTTTTAGTCACCAGACCGTAACCAAATCCATTTCCTTTTGCTTTATGTTTTGCGGCATAGTCGTACAAATACCTCCATAATTTATCACTGAGAATATACTTACCGTTAATTTTCCCTTGTTTCCCCACAATATAATTTCTTAGTGTACTTTTTTCCGAATTCTCACTACCATCCTGTGGGTGTAATATGTTAGCCATAGTTTTTGCATCTTTATTTTTCGCTCTAAATGCATCCCAAGAAAAGTCCGTGTCGTCACGAAAACCTACAATATAAATTCGCTCACGATGTTGAGGAACAAAACCTTTTGCATCGATAATTTTTGTATAAATTTTATACCCAAGCTCATCTTCAAGAGTTTCCTTAATAACTTGGAACGTTTTTCCTTTATCATGACTCATTAGGTTTTTTACATTTTCCAGAAGAAAAGCCTTTGGCTGTTTTTCTTTGATCACACGTGCCACATCGAAAAATAAAGTACCTTGAGTTTTGCATTCAAACCCATGTGCTCTACCAAGTGAATTTTTCTTAGACACACCAGCAATAGAAAAGGGTTGGCAAGGAAACCCAGCCAACAAGACATCATGTTCTGGGATATCATTTACATCAACTTTTGTAATATCACCAACAATAGGATGATCAGTTCCAAAATTTTCACAATAAGTTTGCACTGAATATTTGTCCCATTCACTGGTAAATAGACAGTGCCCACCATTCTTCTCAAAGCCCATTCTAATGCCACCAATTCCAGCGAAGAGATCAATAAACGTAAAATCGGCATCATCAGATACAAGCGTATCATTACCAAAGAGCAGCTTTTGAAGATGAGGCGCTCGGTACTTTGGAGGGCCATCTTCTCTAACCTCCCACAACCTTACTGTTTTGGTTGTAACACTTAACTTCTTGGCAATATCTGTTTGGGAATATCGTTCTAGGGAAAGGGCAAGCAATTCACGGGTAGACATCTTGTAATCCATTATTATTTCACTCTACAATAAAAGGGATATTTTCAGGCAATTATTTCCCTTTTGTATCCCTTTTGCAATCAAAATATTCATGACTTAAACAATAAGATCTATATCCGCTTGTTTCGTATAAAGATGATGTAAGAATCTAGATTTAATCCTAAACTGGCTGCGGCGCTTTGTTCTAGGTGATGTGCTCGCATTTTCCAACTTAATCCCGGGATCATAATATACGTGAGATTCTGAAATAGCATTCAGGAGTGCTAAAAATGTCGTGCCTTCATATAACCGAATATTATTACAATAGCTATAAGATTTGCTTAAATCCAACTCCTTCCTTGATAAAGAAGGTATATATACTGCCTGTGCATGTTTCTTCTTCCAATGCTCCATTAACTTAGCATATGACCAACTTGAAGCAGAATTACCCTTTTTATCGATCAAAGCAATACAACCACTTGCTTCAGTAATAATATTATTTACACAATCATAGCCTTCTGCTACCAGTGTTAGTCCACTACGCTCACAAAGACTTCCAGCGGTATGACGACCTGTGAAATCAAACCGGTCATCTATATTTGTATTTTCGTAGCCATATTTCCTTATGAAAGCTTCAACACCCTCATCGACATAATATCCACCATCAGGCTCTGGCGTCATTAAAGTTAATGCCTTCCCATTAATCAAATCACATCGCTTAACACCAAACTGCTTAATTTCCCAACCCATAAAATCAGGTTCTGAATATCCATTCGGTATAATTCCTAACTCAGCCTCTAAAGTATAACCACCCCCATTCTGAGCAGTATATTTCATTGCTACGCCACATCTATTTAGCCTTTTACTTTCAATCCAATCCTGCAGGTGAATTCTTCTGAGTTCATTCAATAAAATTTCTTTTGAAGAAACTTCTTCTGACTTAATTTTATTTTTTAGTTCTTTAAAGACATTTGTAACTTCAATAGATGCATAATCATTAATTTCAGTAGCTATTCGTGAATCAGGTACAGCAAGATAGGCAAGAATTTTTTTGGATTTTGTAACACCTAAAATAAGAACTCGCCCTTGCGCTCTCCCTTGTTTAGCTGGATCCATCCATCCACCCATGTCAAAGCTACACTTTGTGACAAATCCCGACAATCTTACCTCGGGGTACTGAGGATAATAAATTAACTTTGAGTTCGGCGCATGGTAAATATTACCTTCAGCTGAGATCCATGAAAAATCTAATCCTATCGTATATTTTATTCTTCTTTTTGAATCTTTAATTTTACGTGATGTAGACGATGATTCCGTTATATGACCTGTGGGCATAAACGCAAGGTCTGTAATATGTCCAGCCATATATGGCTGATTCTTGCTATTATCATTGGGCGCCAATATTTTATAGTAAACATGGTCCACATCCTCATTACTAAAAATAGAAATCAAATTTCTAATTGATAATTCTTTTGACAGAGCAGAATCATATATAGCTAATTTTGTGTTCATTCATTTGCCAATAAATTAAAGTATCATATTATTTTTCAACTAGTAGCTCGGATTGCACTGTGCTTCATCTGGGCTACGTTTTAGTGAATCCCCAATAGTCCTTTGCACCATTAGTGGTTTAAAATTTCTTACTCTACAACACTGCTGTCCCGTTAACTCGTCATTCCCGCGCAGGCGGGTATCCAGAAAACTTATGCGTAACACGATCAAAACCTTACTGGATACCTGCCTCCGCGGGTATGACAACCTTGGGTTCATGTTTACTCTACTTAACAATTACGTAAGCAGTTAAACATTAAGCCTTTAAGATAATCTAGCCAATTGTGAATGGGACAGTAGTGACTCTACAATATTAACTTACAATAAACCGCCCCAATCGACCAACCGCTTCTTTTAAATTATCCAACGAAGTGGTATAGGCAAAACGAATATATTTTTCAGCGCTGTTATTTCCAAAATCAATCCCAGGTGTAATGGCAACACCTACCTGCTCTAAACATTGCTCGGCAAATTCAAAGCTGTTCGTCGTTAAATTTTCACAGTTGGCATAAATATAAAAGGCTCCGTCGGGTTTAACCGGTATGGTAAAACTCAGTTTAGGTAAGGCCTCGAGTAAATAATCACGCCGTTGTTTAAATTCTTCTCGGCGTTGTTCAAGTATTGAAATAGTGTCGGGTTTAAAGGCGGCTAATGCCGCATATTGTGCAGGCGTTGGCGCTGCCAGAAAGATATTTTGCGCTAGGTTATCCGCCACGGAAATAAAGGCTTCGGGTACCACTAACCAGCCAACTCGCCAGCCGGTCATTGAAAAGTATTTTGAAAAACTGTTAATAATAAAAATATTATTTGAAAGCGATAATGCGGTTGCCGGTGGTGAGTCGTAAACGAGCCCCTGATAAATTTCATCGACTAACACAGCCATCTGCTTTTGTTCTGCGAACTCGATAATATCCACCAGTGATTTTTTTGGAATGCTGGTGCCGGTTGGATTGGAGGGCGATGCTAATAATACGGCGGTCGTTTTGTCATGCCAGTGTTGGGCAACCAATTCTTTATTTAACTGGAACTGCGTACTTTCAGTAACATTAATAAGTTGGTTACGTCCTTCTAACAAAGAAACAAAGTTGCGGTTGCACGGGTAACCCGGATCCGCCATTAATACCGATTGCCCCGGTTCAATAATCGCGGCCAGTGCGAGTAGTAAGGCCCCAGATGCACCAGGCGTTACAATAATACGCTCAGGGGAAACGTTGACCTGAAATTTATCCTGATAAAACTGTGCAATCGCTTCACGCAAAGCGGGTAAGCCCATCGGTGGCGTGTAATGCACATTGCCCTTGCTGATAGCAGCAATACCGGCATCCAGAATCGGTTGCGGGGTATTAAAATCAGGCTCACCCACTTCCATGTGGATAATGTGTTTGCCTTGCGATTCAAGATCTTTCGCCCGCGCCAGTAATTTCATCACATGAAACGGTTGTATTGCCTGTGCACGTTTAGAAACAGAGGGCACGATTTATACTCACTTAAATTTTAAGTATCGAAGATTTTTTTTAACACATCAACCGACATAAAAGATGCGTTACCAATGTCACCGGCTATACACAGACAGGCATCGTCCGGCTCACCTAGATGATCCAGTACCACTGCAGCGCCCATAAAATCATGTTCCTCAGTGTAATGGTTTTGAGTAATCACCGTTTTTAAATTAGCGCCAAGGGATGACTGAATACCATTTGAAGAATCTTCAAAAGCAATACAGTCTTCCGCTTTCAGGTTCATTTGTTCTAACGCATAGTCATAAATATCCGCTGCCGGTTTTTTCTTGGGCACAATATCGCCTGCGGCGATCACTTCAAACCAGTCAATCGATTCTTTACCCAGTGTGCTTTCCAGCAAACTGGTTACATTGGCCGGTGTAGTGGTGGTTGCAATCGCTAAGCGAAAGCCCTGTTCACGCATTTCATCTAATAAACGTTTAACTCCCGTACGTAACGGTATTGCACCTTCGGCTAACAGCTCGGTGTAAAAATGAGTTTTACGTGCATGCAATTTTTTAATTAAATCGTATAGCGTACCCGCTTGCTGTTGCTGCTTTAAAAATTCCGGCTGCCGCAAACTTAAAAAATGGTGAATACGCTCTTTACCACCCGTTACCGATAATAACTCACCATACTCGTCGACCGACCAGTGCCAACCCAGATCTGCCTCTGCAAAAGCACGATTAAATGCCACCCGATGACCGTCTTTTTCGGTATCGGCGAGCGTACCATCCACATCAAAAATAAATGCTTTTAACTTCGACATTCCTAAAACCTCACTTTAAATCCAAAAAATAATAAAACTCAATTATCCCATAAAATACAATAAGTTACACAAATTCCGCTAATTTATTTTGCATATAGTTTAACTATATTGGTTGTTTTGGTTGCGTTAGATAACACTTTCTGGTATTAAAGGCGTCGATTTTGCTTTTAGGCTCGTCATAATGGCAAAATGAGGCTTAAGTATTTTTAAATGTTGGAGAATTTGTCGCATGGCAGTGAAGAAGAAAACAACCAAGAAAAAAGTAGCTAAAAAGAAAGTGGCTAAGAAAAAAACAGCAACTAAGAAAAAAACTGTGGCTAAGAAAACACCTGCTAAAAAAGTAGCTAAAAAGAAAACAACGGCTAAGAAAACGGTTGCCAAGAAAAAAGTAGTGGCTAAAAAAGCACCAGCAAAGAAAAAAACAGTGGCTAAGAAAACCCCCGCTAAAAAGAAAAAAGTCGCTAAGAAAAAAGTAGCTAAAAAGAAAACAGCTCGTCGCCGCGGCTCAGTCGATGAAGTGCATAGTTTTATACCTTATAAAATAACTAAAGGTGAAGACTATATGAATGAAGAACAAACCGAGCATTTCCAAGAAATTCTGAATGATTGGAAGCAAGGTTTAATGCTGGAAGTGGATCGAACCGTTCACCATATGCAAGACGAAGCGGCTAATTTCCCTGACCCCAATGACCGCGCCAGTCAGGAGTCTGAGTTTGCAATGGAATTACGTACACGCGACCGTGAACGTAAATTGATTAAGAAGATTGATGAGTCTCTCGCAAATTTAGAAAGTGGCGATTACGGGTATTGTGACGAGTGTGGCATTGAAATTGGTGTGCGCCGTCTGGAAGCACGCCCCACAGCTAACCTGTGTATTGATTGCAAAAGTCTGGAAGAAATCCGCGAACGCCAACGCAGCTAATTTTAACCTGTACCCGACTTTAAGCTGACTTTAAGCGCCCGATCGCCTACTCGGCGGTCGGTCATTATTTGCAGTTTATTGCCTTTAGCAAAGCCCATAACAAAATCATACATTTCTGGGTTCTTTGCCGACAAACCACGCGCAACAACTAAGCATTTCTCGCCATTAATAGTACAGGGCTGTACAGATTCGTTGTATTTTAAACGGTGATCCTGACCAAAGCTGGCCAGAGTCGATGACAACCTTTCAATCCAGTCACTTGGGCGCAATTTTGCACCGTCTTCTTTTATTCCCCTAATGACGTGAATATCCCCATCAAGTGCGTCTGACACAATAAACCCTCCGAATTCTTATACTTCTATAACGGACAATGCGACAATAAACTTTAGATATTCAGTTATTTAGTCACCCATAAAAACACAGGCCAAAACACGATAATGCCAGCGCAAAACCCTAGAAAAGGCTACCGTGGCCGTTTTGCACCATCTCCCTCAGGCCCGTTGCACTTTGGCTCATTGCTCGCCGCAACAGCAAGCTACCTGCAGGCCAAGCAACAACAGGGCGAATGGTGGTTACGAATAGAAGATATTGACCCGCCACGCGAGGTAAAAGGTGCCAGCCAGCGAATAATCGATACCTTGGCTCTTTACGGTTTTGAGTGGGATACCCTGAGTTACCAAAGTGAAAGACTCGGTCTTTACCAGCACTACCTTGATAAGCTGCAACAAACCGCTCAAGCTTATCATTGCGGCTGTTCACGCAAAGAAATTCAGCAATTCAACCAGCAACAATCGGCACCAGCCGGGCTTTATCCCGGTACCTGTCGGCAAGGTTTGAACGGCAAACCCGCGCGCGCCATTCGAATTAAAATAACCGAGCCCAAGCAAACTATTCACGATGCCATTCAGGGCACACAAAGCAAAGATTTATCTCAAACAAGCGGTGATTTCATTATTAAGCGCGCCGATGGCTTGTTTTCCTACCAACTGGCCGTTGCCATCGACGACAGTACTCAGGAAATGACTCAAATCGTTCGCGGCTGCGACTTGCATGAGTCCAGCTTTTGCCAGCAATACATTCAAAAATCACTCGGCCTGCGCTCTCCCAGCTACGCCCATATTCCTGTTGTAGCCAGCCCTAACGGAATAAAATTAAGTAAACGAGCCGCCGCGCAAGACATCGCCACCGAATCCCCACAACAAATACTCTGGCTCGCATTGGATATCCTAGGCCAGCAGCCCCCTGCAAGCCTTAAAACACAGAACTTAAAACACCTATGGCAATGGGGCTTTACAAACTGGAATTTAGCCAATGTGCCGCAAGCACAATCGGTTTTAAGCCCCCTTTAAACAAAAATTTCAACAAACTAAAGCCTGCGTATAGCATCCTTTTGTTTTTTCTATTAGTATCAATCGTATAAACCAATTTAAAACGTATGACTGATAATAACCCCAACAACTCTTCACCTAACGCTTCTGAAGCTGCCGACGCATCTAATATTGATTTAGATGGTATTACCGATGTTGAAAAATATTTTCTACATAGCAAAGGTGAAATCGTTCAGAAATTGCGCTTACTCGGAAAAGGCAAGTCCGCCATCAATGGCTATTTTAACCACGGCAACGATTTTTTCCTAACCTCGGTTATTGATGTGCTACGTGACAAAAATATATTAGTACTCGATATCACGCCAGACGCTGAACTTAACAAAAAAATTATCGATGCCGACAACATTATATTTAAAGCGAAACACTTAGGCATTTCGGCGCAGTTTAAAGCCGCTTCAATCCAGACAGCTAAGTTTAAGGGGCAACAACTTTTTGCTTGCGCGATACCCGATGATTTGTTGTGGGTGCAACGCCGAGAACATTTCCGCGTGCATATTCCGCTAAGTAATAATGCCGTGTTCCAGATTAAAACAGCGCAAGGTGATATCAGCGAATATCCCATCATCGATGTCAGTGGGGGTGGCATTGCCATTGCCGATAAATCTTTTGCACTAAAAGTAGAAGCAGATGATGAATTTAATAATGTGAGTCTTCTTTTTAACGATGAACTTAGCTGCACAACTGATCTCATCGTGCAAAATACCCTGCCCTTATACTTTGATAAACCCAGCGCAGGCCAACGTATCGGCTGCCGTTTTAATGCCCTACTCACCGATTTTTCTGCCGATTTACAGCGCTATATTAACTTGCTCGACAGCCATTACCGTAAAACTCTTTCTGATTAATACACACATTCCTACTATAAAAACTCAATTGTGTATTGACCTCGCTGCAAAATACCGATTTAATAAGATGATAGCTATTACAAAAAATCAGCCTATTATTCAATAACTTATAACAAAAATTCGATGCCAAACAAAAAGAAGTCCACCAAATAATAACTGCACCGTTTAAATTTTAGGAGTCATCATGTCAGAGGCAAAAATCTATCCCATCAAAGAAAATTTTGCGGCCACTACGCATATTACCGAAGCACAATACAATGAAATGTATCAACGTTCGGTTAGTGACCCCAGCGGCTTCTGGGCAGAGCAGGCTCATGATTTTATTGACTGGTATAAAGACTGGGACACGGTGCTCGACTGGGATTACAGCAAAGGACATATCCGCTGGTTTGAAGGCGCAAAACTGAACGTTAGTTACAACTGTATTGACCGGCATCTGGAAAAACGCGCCGATCAGGTTGCAATTATCTGGGAAGGGGATGATCCGAATGATGATAAAAAAATCACCTATAAAGAACTGCATGAGCATGTCAGCAAGCTGGCCAATGTTTTAAAAACACGTGGGGTTAAAAAAGGCGACCGGGTTTGTATCTATATGCCGATGATCCCTGAAGCCGCCTACGCCATGCTGGCCTGCACTCGCATTGGTGCGGTGCACTCGGTTGTCTTTGGTGGCTTTTCACCGGAGTCACTCAAAGACCGGATTTTAGACTCTGACTGCCAGATTGTTATTACCGCAGATGAAGGCGTGCGCGGCAGTAAAAAAATTCCACTCAAAGCCAATACCGATAAAGCCGTTGCACAATGCCCTAACGTACATACCGTGCTCACCGTTAAACGCACCGGCGGCGATATCAACTGGAACGATAAAATAGATGTCTGGTATCACGAACTGATGGCCGATGCTTCTGCAGACTGCCCGCCTGAACAAATGGATGCCGAAGATCCCCTCTTTATACTTTATACGTCGGGTTCCACCGGCAAACCAAAAGGCGTACTGCATACAACCGGTGGCTATATTCTCTATGCCGCCATGACCACCAAATACACTTTTGATTTACACGATGGCGATGTGTTCTGGTGTACTGCCGATGTCGGCTGGGTAACCGGCCACAGTTACCTAGTTTATGGCCCACTGGCCATTGGTGGCACCACTATTTCATTTGAAGGTATCCCCAACTACCCAACGGCTTCACGATTCTGGGAAGTGGTGGACAAACATCAGGTTAATGTTTTCTATACCGCACCCACAGCCATTCGCGCACTAATGCGTGAAGGCAACGACCCTGTTACAAAAACAAGCCGCGCCAGTTTACGTTTACTTGGCACGGTTGGCGAACCCATCAACCCTGAAGCATGGGAATGGTATTACCGCATCGTGGGTGAAGAACGCTGCCCGATTGTCGACACCTGGTGGCAAACAGAAACCGGCGGCCATATGCTCACACCCTTACCCGGTGCTACCGCACTTAAACCCGGCTCGGCCACCCGCCCCTTCTTTGGTGTGCAACCGGCCTTAATGGATACCGATGGAAAAGTGGTTGAAGGCAACCCCGCCGAAGGTGCACTGGTAATGACCTTCCCATGGCCAGGGCAAATGCGCAGCATTTATGGTGACCATGATCGCTTTATCCAGACCTATTTCACCGATTACCCCGGCAATTATTTTAGTGGTGACGGTGCACGCCGTGACGAAGACGGTTACTACTGGATTACCGGCCGGATGGACGATGTTTTAAATGTCTCAGGGCATCGCATGGGCACCGCCGAAGTTGAAAGTGCGCTTGTTTTACATGAAGCCATTGCCGAAGCCGCGGTTGTTGGCTACCCGCATGATATTAAAGGCCAGGGCATTTATGCCTATGTCACGCCTATTGCCGGCATTGAAACAACAGAAGAGTTACGCAAGGAATTAATTCAACTGGTACGCCATGAAATTGGGCCGATTGCTTCCCCCGACATTATTCAATGGGCCCCGGCTCTACCAAAAACCCGTTCAGGTAAAATTATGCGTCGTATCCTGCGTAAAATTGCTGCCAATGAAGTGGATGAGCTAGGCGATACCAGTACGTTGGCCGATCCTGCTGTGGTTGAAGAACTGGTTAATAACCGGGCGAATAAATAAAAGTAACAGCAGCCATACAACTTAGAAAATTCGTTAATCTAACCTAATAGGGCAACGCTCTTCACCTGCGCATAAACTTGCGTGCCTTTTTGAAGACCAAGTTCATTCGCCGATTTTCGTGTAATGCGGCTTAACATAGGTACGCCATTCGCTGATAAACGTATCATCACCTGAGACGGGCTTTCATCAATAACATCATCAACCGTCACCGGAATAATATTAAGAATACTGGTATCTGACTGATGTTCTAATGTTAAGCTGACATCTCGTGCAGCTAGTCGCAGCCTTGCTGTATCGCCCACTTGCAATGCTTTTTGAGTTACGTTGATTGTTCCACCTGCAAACTCCATGTGTGTTAAGTGATATTGCTCGTCATGCCCAACTACTTTTGCTTCGATAATCGCTGCAGCATCATTATCATGCGATACAGGTAAATCAAGTCGTGTCATAATTTCATGGATATCACCCGATGCAACGACCTGGCCTGAATCCATTAATACAAGGTGGTCTGCCAGCCGTGAAACTTCCATACTTGAATGGCTTACATAAATAACAGGTATATCCAGTTCTTCATTTAAAGTTTCAAGGTAAGGCATAAATTCATCTTTACGCTTCTGGTCTAATGCAGCCAACGGTTCATCCATTAATAATAAGCCCGGGTTAACAGCCAGTGCACGTGCAATGGCCACTCTTTGCTTTTCTCCACCCGAAAGCTTGTCTGGCTTGCGCTGTAATAAATGAGCAATACCTAAAAGTTCAATAAGCTTATCAACCGATTTTTTGGAGCTTTTATTCTGTGAACGTTTTATAGCGTAGTCAATATTTTTTTGCACATTCAAGTGTGGGAATAAACTGGCTTCCTGAAAAATATAACCAATGGAACGTTGATGAGCAGGAACAAAACAATGTTGATCTTGCCAGACAGTATCAGCCACTTTCAAATGCCCGTTCATACAATGATCCAGCCCGGCCATCATACGCAGCAATGTTGTCTTACCACAGCCCGATGGACCAAAAACAGCCGTTACACCATTCGATGGAACAGAAAACTCAGCATCCAGGGTAAAGTTTTCTTTTACTATCTTAAAACGTGCGTTAATTGTCATAGACCATAACCGTTTTTATGTATTAACTTTCGATTAAAGGCATAAACTGAAATTAACAGAACAAACGCTAATAACATCAGCGTGGCAGACAACCAGTGTGCATTGGCATATTCAAGGCTTTCTACATGGTCATAAATAGCAATTGAGACAACCTGTGTTTCACCCGGTATGTTCCCACCTATCATTAATACTACACCAAACTCACCAATGGTATGTGCAAAACCAAGCACGGCTGCGGTAAAAAAACCTGGACGGGCTAACGGAATAGCAACAGTAAAAAATCGATCCAGGGGGGATGCACCCAGGGTTGCCGCCACGTCTAATGGTCGCTGGCCAATAGCCATAAAGGCATTTTGCAATGGCTGAATAACAAACGGCATGGAATAAATAACCGAACCAATAACCAGACCGGTAAAGGTAAAGGCCAACGGCTCTGCGCCTATCAATTCCATTGCGCTACCAACAGGGCCATCAGGGCCGAGTGCAACAAGCAAATAAAAACCCAGCACCGTTGGTGGTAGCACTAAAGGTAAAGCAACAATGGCTTCAAATATAAATTTAAACCGCCAGCGTGATCGGGCTAACCACCATGCTATAGGGGTGCCGATTAATAAAAGAATAACCGTCGTTATTACTGCTAATTTAACAGTGATAAATAACGCAGTCAGATCGGCTTCAGTAAACATTATGGTGTATCGTACCCATTATCACGAATAAGTTGTAATATTTTTTTACTTTTTACAAAGCGGATAAATGAACGTGAGGCTTCGGTGTTGGTTAACAGGACAGCTTGCTGAATGATTGGTTGATAATCTGACTGAGGAACAAGCCAATATGACCCTTCCATTGTTTGTACAACATGCTTGACCTGAGAATAAGCAACAAACCCCAACTGTGCGTTACGGCTTTTAACAAACTGAAAAGTCTGGTTAATGTTTTCACCACGTACAAGTCGACCACCGAGTTGGTTCCATAAACCATGCTTGAGTAAAACGTCTTTTGCCGCCTTACCATACGGAGCAAGCCGGGGGTTAGCAATAGCCATACGTCTGAATTTGAGTTTTCCAGAGTGGATCTGCGATAACACATCGGTATTGCGAGGAATATAACCCGCTGCAGGGCTCCATAAAACTAACCGCCCTATTGCATAGGTAAAGCGACTACCCGCTATTATCTTTTCTTCATTTTCAAGCCGCTGCGGGCGGTAAGCGTCTGCTGCAAAAAAAACATCAAATGGTGCAGCGTTTTTTATCTGGGCATAATGCTTTCCTGTCGAGCCACTAATCAACGTTACTTTATGCTTTGTTAAATTTTCAAAGCGGCTGGCAATTTCAACCATCGTCGTTGAGAAATTACTTGCCACCGCCACATGAATATTGGCTGCCAGCAGGTTTACGCTTAATGGCAAGCAGGAAAAAAAGAGCAACATTGAAAGAAACTGCGCAGTGTTCATTCGGAGCATAATAAACCAATAGAGCGTATCAAAGATTTAATACTATACTCTATTTTTATATGCAAAAAAAATACACCGCAAAATTAATATCTCACGCCGCTTTACCATCCATATTACTAGCAAGTACATCGGCCAGTTTATTGCGAATGTCCAGTAATTTTTTTGAAATAGCCTCTATACGTTGTCTTTGCAGAAAGCTCCAGCCAACAGGAGTCGGGCGAAAAATGCTGTGGCGAATACGTGCATTGGAATTTAATGCATTGGCTAAACTCATTCCTGCCGGGAATTCATCTTCAATATCGCTGAGTATATTATTGATAACTGTGCGCCTGATAAAGAAATGGGACATTAGTAATATCGCTACACCTGCAAAAGCTATTAATGAAGAGAATGCAGGGCGTTGCTTTATAAAATCAATATAACTACCACTATCAAAACCCACACCTGACCAGTATAGCCCTGCTGCTGCTCCGAATAGAATTAAAACAAAAATAAGCAAGTCCCGCATCAGTACCCTTTTCATCCATAAATCCCGATACTGCTGTATTTTTAACACAACCTTTTCACTAAAGGTTGCCGTTAGTTCATCCAGATAGTCAACCAGTTTAACAAAATCACCTTTACTCATTTTGTCCAGAGTTTGTTTGTGATGATCCAGCTTACCGATAATAGAACACCATGATACTTTGTCAGAAAAAGAAGCTGATTTATCCAGCACACCTAAGGAAAAGCCCACCTTATCTACTTTTTGATATTGCACTAATATATCCAGCATCAGATCACGCACATCGTGCATCGTTGTTTCTGATTTTTTCACATGACTAAAAAGCTGCCGACTGGTTGACGGCTTGTCATGGTGTTTATCGTTACAAATATTCATAGGAACTGCCTCGTCTAAAATTCACCGGATGCACCACGTGCCATAATATCCTGAATAATCATTTTTACCTTTAGTGCTTCCTGTTTAAGTTCTACTGGCAAGGGCGAGCCACCATGAATCATTAAATCCATATTTAAACTGTATAACCACAACTGCCCCTGTTTATCTTCCAGTAAGGTTACTCGGCATGGCAGGTAAGCAGAAAAGGCATCACTGTAGTCGACCATTCTTGCTGCTGTTAAAGCATTGCAAAACATAAATATTTTCATATAACGAAAAGGTTTGCCACTCATTGCCTCTACCTGTTTAGATAAAGGTAACTCACCCACATTTTTTATATTATGTTCATTGGCAACTGAACGCATTGCGTCTTCAACATCTTCGGTACCCAAACCTTTCTGTACTTTTGTTTTCCAGACAGTGGCTTCGGCGGCATTACCCGTTTCCAGAATATCCGTTGCCAGTTTGGTATACGTCTCTAACGCCTTGTCATCAAAGTTATTAAAAATATGATAGGCCGGCTCCATTTTATAAACCAGTATAAAAAATACGACAACCGAAAATAAACCAATAATAGAAAAAATATTTCTGAGTATAATCATGATATATAGTCCTTTCGTGACAATAGTGATTCACTGTATTTAATAACCTCGCCACCCATTATAGTACGGTTGCTGATAAACTGGAGGTGGTGGCGCCGGGTAATATTGAGGATATGGTGCGGCATAAGGGATAGGCCTCGGCTGATTACGTGTGTTAAGCTGGCCTTGTACAGAACCGGAAGCACTACCCGCATTGGCAGCCTGTGCTTGCTGTTGCTTTTGCCATTGTTCCCATGCCTGTCGATTTCTTGTCTGTTGCTCTCTCATCCGCTTCTGCCATGCCTGCTGACGCATTTGCTGCTGTTCCCATGCTCGTTGCTGCATCATTCTTTGTTGCATGGCATTGTGGCGCATAAAAGCAGGTTGCTGATTGCCAGGTTGCATTCTGTGGTTAGGCTGACTTGCAGGTAAATGTGGATTTAACTTATGAACGGGCTCTGCCGGTGTTTCTACCTGTGCCGTTTGCTGTAGCGAATCGGTATCATTATCTTGATACTCAACCCAGTAAGCAGCAACCAGTATAGCGATAATCGAAACCATCAAATAATTTCCATACTTGCTAAACCAGCTTTTTTCAGGCCGTTTCGAATCGTCCGAGACACCTAAATCCTTGAGTCGTTGTTTTATATGCTCCTGCTTGTCCTGAGTATTATTTTCGTCTGTATTTGAATTAGATTCTGATTCCATAACCTGTTCCTCCAAAATTATATATATACTAATAACTGATTCAGACCAATCACCATGGCATAAATGTATTCATAAAAGACATCGGCCGAGATACACTATTATTCAAAACTGAAAAATCATAACGCATCTGATTAATTGACCTATTCATGCCACTCACTTGGTAAACCATGTTATTCATACTCACCAATTGGCTATCAAGCGTTTGCGTCATAACAACCATGTTTTTTGAAATTGAATTAACCTGTGTTGATATCTGCGACATGTGCTGTGTAATCTCACCCATATCATCTGCAACACGTGCAATGTCTTTTGTTAAACTGAATATCAGAAAGAAACCATAAGCCGCAAGAATTATAAAAGCAAACAGTGCGGGGTAAACTATCATTTCCCAGCGTTTGGCACTTGCCGTGAAAGTTGTTGAAAGCTGCTCAAGACTTTTACCAAGGCAGTCATCTAAATTTTCATCACTCCTCCTTTTATAAAAGGAGGAGTTTGCGTGACACTCTTTCGGATCTTTTTCACAATTCTCACTGTCACCATGACAACCTTCAGGTGTGCCATCGCATGGTGTTGAAATATTTTTATCATCCGTCATAAACTTCTCTCTTACTTTATGTCTAAATTTAAGTTACTAATATAATTTTCTGACCTGTGCTTACCGACTCAAAACAGCCAACTGTTCGGCCAGCTTCTCTGCGCGCCCCGAATCCAACCCCTGGATAACGCGTTGCAAGTAAACCACCTGAGAAAAATTATTTCCTTCGATTAATCGTGTTGCGGCTTCATAATAAGCAATACCGGCTTTATTCCATTGACCCATAGCATAATAAACATTGCCTAACTCACCATAAAAATCAGCTTCATCATTTTCCAGTTCAACCAATTCATTATATTTTTCTATTGCAATATCCAGTTTTCCTTGCTGAAAAGCCTGGCGTGCTGTACGTAACAGGCTATTTGCGCTTGCGGCTTCTTTATCCGTTGTAATTTCGTCGTCAGTAGACTCGCTCGCACTAACCTCGGGGTGGGGATTATCACTGGAAGCAGTAATCGATATTGCATCTTCTTTAACAGAAGAATTTTCAGAAATATTGCCCGCTATAGGTGGCAATAGCTTTTTTTCTTCTGCTTTATTTTCTTCAGCTACGGGTACATCTGTCATTGCAATATCTGTATTCGGTGGTTCTCCTGCCGCTGGTTGTTTTTCTTCCACATTATTCTCTGCTATTGCCGTTTGCTCTGGCATCACAGTTTGCTCTGGAATGATATTTTTCTCTGGCATTACACCTTGTTCTGATATTGCAGTTTTCTCTGGAATGATATTTTTCTCTGGCACTTGTATTTCTGTAGAAACTTCCCTTATTTCAGGTTTAACCGTTTCCGTTACAGATACAACTGGAGGGTGAATTTCTGGTGAACCAGAGGAAGCAAGTTTAGTATCTTCCGGTAAAACTTTATTTCTGGCAAACAACTTTAACTTTGGATGTATTTTTTCTGCATAGCCATCCATTGTTTGTGAATAACTATCCGGAAAAATATAGTGGCGATAATAAAACACCGATACCAATCCAAATATAACGGTAATCAATAACAGGTGACTTAAAATATGGCGTATCAGTTTCATTATTTATATCCTCATGCCAGTTCCGGAAATACAAAATTGGCAAATGTATTAAACTCATCGGTTGCTTTACTACGTTTAGACATTTCAAAAACTGCCATCCCTTCACTTAATGATCGTCTGAAGATAGTACGTTGAAATAATCGTTTGGGTATCAAGCTTATATTTGGTATTTGTTTTATTGCTTCTTCTGTGTCATCTGACTCTCTAACCGCACAATGTGTATCGGCTCTGTTTACAAATGCACACATTTTCGGATAATGTCCTTTTGTTGCATCCTCAACAATATCCATAAAACGTTGTGTTGCCCATACATCAGGCTGACTGGGTGGTACAGGAATAATAATTTGATCTGATGTTTTAATTGCCTGTTTCATCGCCTCAATATTTGAGGCACCCACATCAACCAACACATGAACATTTTTTGGGTGATAATTTAAGTCCTCCAGCAAACTTGCCCGCGGTGGATAAACCTGCAGGGCTGGAGCATAGCCCTCTTCGCGCCTGACCTCAGCAACATCCATTAATGTTTGCTGTGGATCAAGATCATAGGCAACAACAGGCTGGCCTTTCATTTGTAACCATAATGCAAGATTAAACACCACGGTGCTTTTTCCTGACCCGCCTTTTAAATTTGCGACCACTGTTATCATTTATAATTACCGTTTTACCCGAGTACTTGTATTTAAAGTATTCATCTTTCCATCCAGTTTTCGATAGCCTTTGGGTAACTTAAACAGGTTATTACTTTGCTTGCTGACTTTTATATTGGTTAATTCCCGCAAAAAACCACCCGGCAATTCTTCTTTAATCACCATTTTCAACTGTGGGTCATACCATTGTCTTGATAAACGATTTCGACCTGACGGATGTGTATAACGTGATACCCATTGTTCCACTTCTCGACCATTTAAAGTCTCTTTACCGATTAACTCAAGTTCCAGCATGCCGCCATCAGGAAACATTTCTTTAATCGCAAAATGCCGTTTGCTGTCTATCCAGTGTAAACTTTTAAATATTTTTCCATTCACCGTACGTTCTATTTGCCATTTATCAACTTTAAGTTTATTTATTTTTTCTTTCCCCAACTTTTTACAGCGAATGTTTTTTATCCCTTCACAAGGCGTTTTCGGTGCTTTCCCCGCCCACGATGACGAAACAGCTAAACCTGTTTTCTCCAGATACATTTTTTTCTCAGGGTAAAGTAAAAGCCGCTTTCCCTTTTTAGGGTATGCAATATCCACAATACGATTGCCATGCTGATTCATTTCTGTTCTAACTGCAAACTTGCTCACATACATCTTTGATGTTAATGGTGGCTGACCAGGTGAAACCTGTACCGCATCCGCCGAAAATTCAACATTAAGTTCAAAAGCACTGCTACTTAATGAAACCAGCAGGAGTAATATGCTTGTTACAGTAATTTTTAATTGTCTTATCACTTCTATCTCCCTGGTGTATTGAGTGACTCTGTTTGAAAATTCAGGTCAGGGGATCCGATATTGATTACCGGATCCCTATCCCAATTATTTACCTGTTTTAGGCGCAGGTGCCTGTGCCGGAGCAGGTGGGCGACCCCAACCAGGAGGAGCACCATAATAGCCTGGCGCATAACCATAGTAGCCTTGAGGTGCAGGAGGTGGTGGTGCCTGACGATAACCGCCATTGTTAGGTGCACCATAATATCCTGGTGCATAACCACCACCAGAATGTTGGTTACCATAACCACGCCCATTACCGTAGGCATTTCCATAACCATTTCCATAGCCATTTCCATACATATTGCTATTACCACGGCTACTCATGCTGAAGTTCATATCACCCCAGCCACTTCCATTACCCCAGCCGTTGCCATTGCCATTGCCCCAGCCATTTCCGTTGCCCCAGCCATTTCCGTTGCCCCAGCCATTTCCATTACCCCAGCCGTTGCCGTTGCCGTTGCCCCAGCCATTATTCCATGGAGCACCACCGCCCCATGGACCCCACGCATTGGCTGAAGAGAATGGCAAAGCTAATGCCATTACAATTGCAGCTACGCCCATTGCAGTTTTTAATTTCATCATTACGTTCTCCTAACTATTTTAGTTTGATATGAATAACCATATCTTTACACTCTGTTAAGTCTTCAAGACAGCAACCAAGAGTGCGTAGTTACCATCTTATATTTTCGGAATCCCACATTCGATGGAGCTCCGGAAACTTTTAATTCTGTTTAACCCGTACCATTTATCAGGGATAACCCATTCCCGGATATAAACCCGGTGCCATATAAAAAGGGGAAGCATACGGCAAGCCCATTCCTGCAAAGCCCGGCATACCTGAACCTAGTAACCCTAAACCGGGATACATTGGATAAACCGGCATTGAATTCCCGTAATAGCCCCTTACAGGGTATCCACCGTAATTTAAAGATTCAGGTATGGCGTATCGCTGACTTAAGGGCACTGCTTCATATTTATTACGCAATCGATAATTGTAATCAGGTGTGCGACTGCGCTGATAACGTTGCTTACTTTGCTGCTTTCCCCAGCCCTGATAGCGACGGGTTTCTGGCTGGTTTATATTTTTAAAATTTTTCATTTTTGCTGGAATAATATATCCATTCATAGGTTGCTGTTGCATGGTACGTTCCCAGCGTTTAGGCCATTGATCCGATGAAAAAATAATAGACTGGGCAAAACTGCCATTTAAAAACAAAAACATCATGACGAGAGACAAACTTGTCTGTTTGCTTTGTTTAAATGTTTTTATCATGATTTCAGCTCCTTAGTATTTTCAAATTTCAATACAAATTTTGTTAACGTTGGTTCAGCCAATAAGGTGGATATCCCACAAAGGGTGGATGTGCATACGCAGGAGGAACAAATGGACGTTGCCTCCATTGTGGCGAAACAGGTGGCTGCACCGGATATTGTCTACGTTGTTGTGTAACCCACGGTGGTGGTGGAACAAATCGTTGTATTGGCTGTTGTCTTGTTTGTTGTTGCATCCATTGTGGTGGAACAGGTTGCTGCATTGGTGTTTGTCTGCGTTGTTGCTGCAGCCACTGTGGTGGAACTGATTGCTGCATTGGTGTTTGTCTGCGTTGTTGCTGCAACCACTGTGGTGGAACTGGTTGCTGCATTGGTATTTGTCTGCGTTGTTGCTGCAACCACTGTGGTGGAACTGGTTGCTGCATTGGTATTTGTCTGCGCTGTTGCTGCAGCCACTGTGGTAGAACCGGTTGTGGTGCAGGCTTTGTTTTGTTTTTCTGCTCTATTGTTTGTTCTGCCTGTTGCAATGGAACTTGCCGAGCCTTTTGTTGCATCCAGTGTGGAGGTGAAGGTCGTGTCCATTGTCTGTTATCAAATGCTGGCGCTTGTGTAGGCTGCCTTACATCATGGGTCGAACGATAAGGCCCTATGGGTGCTGGTGGCATGTCATTTTTTTTCATGCCGCCTGTTGTTGATTGTTCAACAGCATGAGCTTGTGTCGCCAGCATAAAACCCATAACCAGTGCAGGGTATACTACCTTTAATAAAACACTGTGATTCTTATTCATTATATTAACCTCGTTACTACTCATTTATTTTTTCTTTAACTGAATGCCGCGACGCTTTTTCTTTGTGGCTCGTTTTTTAGTGGTTGGCTTTTTCTGTGAACCATCTTCTTCTTTCTTGTTACCGCTTTCCTGTTTTAGTGTCTTTTCTTTTTTCTTTTTGTTAACTGACGATTTTTTTCTTGTTACCTTTTTAGGGGGTGACTTCTCTGCTTTTTCAAAATCTTCTTCATCTTGATCTGCATTATCTTTATGCGCTTCTTTTTTAACCTGTGTTTTATTTTTAGTTTTGGAACGGCTATTTAATATCTCCCTTATTTTTTTCGATACCCTCTGGAACAGCAATATGGCCTGTATTTTAGCTTTGCAAAATAGCGCTGTTGTATACTGCTTGATATTTTCGAACCAACCGTTTCCATCAGCTCCCGGTTTATCATCAACTTTGGGAGACATAGCAACTTTTTCATTCTCTGGAAAATCTTGTTCCGTTAAAGCATAGAAATGCTTTGCGGTACTAATGCACCCCAAAGGAATAACAACCAATGTCAGAACTGTTGCAACAGCGGCACCAAACAATAAGCTAACCGCCATTCCCTGAAAAATAGGGTCACCGATAATCATCCATGCACCGGCCATTAAGGTTAAAGCAGTAATTAAAATGGGCCGCATACGGATCTGGCCGGCACTCACGACTGCATTAGTAATGTCTTTGCCCTGCGCCACTTCATTTTTTACAAACTCAACCAGTAAAATTGAGTTACGCACAACAATCCCTGCCAAAGCAATAAAACCAATCATCGAGGTTGCAGTAAACTCTGCCCCCATTAACCAGTGGCCAGGAATAATACCGATTAAGGTCAAGGGAATCGGCGCCATAATCAGCCCAGCCAGAGTAAAGTTTTTAAACTCCCAGACAATCAACCCGTATATCAGCAGTAAAGCCGCCATAAAGGCGATACCCATATCGCGGAATGTTTCATACGTTACGGTCCATTCACCACCCCATTCAAAACCGGATTGAATATCTTCTTCTGGTGGCCCAAGTAAACCCATTGGCATTCCCGTCATGGTGATACCATCGGGGGTTTTATAATCGACTAACAGATCTTCTACATTAAACATGCCATAAATAGGTGCACCCAAACGCCCTTCCATTTCACCGGTAACATATTCAACACCACGCAAATCCTTATGGAAAATAACAGGATCTTCCTTGACTAGAATAAACCGACCTAACTCACCCAAAGGAATTGTCTTACCGTCATTAGACATAACAGGTAAATTTTTCAGGCGTTGTATTTGCGAACGTATAGCTAAAGGAACCTGCAATACAATATAAGTGGGTTCACGCACCACACCACGTTTAATATCCCCTAAACGATAGCCACCCATTGACATCACCAGATGCTGATTGATGGTGTCAACAGAAATGCCAAAGCGTACTGACTTTTCAATGTCCACTTCAAATCGCCAATAGTCGTAGTTGCTTGCCATATAATTGTCAACGTCAACCACACCTTCTGCTTTTTCAAACAGGGCTGTCATATCACGTGCAACCTGACGGCGAGTATTGGCATCAGGGCCATAGATTTCTGCAACCACTGTTTGTAAAACGGGTGGGCCGGGTGGCATTTCAACAACTTGGGTACGCACACCGGTCATTTTTAAATACGGTGTTTGTTCAATATGATCTTTAATAATACGACGTGCATCGACCGCAATATCATGACTGGCTCGTTGCCGGTCATTTTTATCCAGTAACATAACCTGGATATCGGCTTCCCATGGTTGTTGGCGAAGGTAATAATGTCGCACCATACCATTAAAATTAAATGGCGATGCGGTACCAACGTAAGACTGTACTGCGGTTACTTCAGGAATCGTACGCAATTTTTCTACAAGTTGTTGTGCAACATTGGCAGTAACCGGTAAAGCGGTTCCTTCCGGCATGTTAATAACAACATTAAATTCAGGCTTGTTATCAAACGGTAACATTTTTACAGTTGCTGCATTGGTATAAAACAAACTAACAGCCAGAAAGGTTGCAGCGATTAAACCAAATAAAAACATCAATCCATAACGCCTGTTTTCACACAAAGGTAACATGCAGGGCTTGTAATATCGTCCAATAAATTCCTGCATTTTTTGCTCGTGCTTCTCCGCTTTCTTTAACGCATTGAGTTGAGGCCGAAGACGCATTGCAAGCCACGGCGCAAAAACAAAAGCCGCGATAAGAGAAAAGAACATTGCGGCTGCACCCAGTACAGGAATTGGACGCATGTACGGCCCCATCAACCCACTAACAACTCCCATAGGCAATAGTGCAGAAATAATGGTTAAGGTCGCAAGTATTGTCGGGTTACCCACTTCACGAACAGCATCGATTGCAATATTTGCTGTTGTTTTACCCGCTTTCAGCCAACGCCGAAAAATATTTTCAACTACCACCGTGGCATCATCAACCAGAATACCGATTGAAAACACCAGTGCAAATAAACTAACCCGATCAATAGTGTAATCAATGACCCATGCTGCCCACACAGTAACAAATACAACAATAGGGATAACGGTAATAACAACTGTCGCCGCGCGTAATCCCAAACCAATCAGGCAAAGTAGACTCACAGCAACCGTTGCCTCCAAAATGGAAATTAACAGTTCATTTACTTTGTCGTTAGCACTCTTGCCATAATCACGGGTTACTTCTACATAAACATTACCCGGTATTAATTTCCCTTTTAGCGACTCCAGTTTTTTGATAACGGCCTTCGCCACAGTGACACCATTGCTGCCAATTTTTTTAGCGATTGCGATGGTGACTGCTGGCTCACCATGTGCCTGATTTAAACTCTTCTCACTTGCAATACCTGAATAATAATTAACGAGTTGTTTTGTTTCTTCCGGTGACTGGGATACTTTTGCAACATCACGTACATAAATCGGGGAACCATCACGCACGCCGATTACCAAACGGGAAATTTCGGATGCTGTTTTAAGAAAGGCCCCGGTATAAACCTTGAACGCAATGTTGTTTCCTTCGATACTTCCTGCTGCACGTTCTGCATTGGCTGTCTGAATAGTTTTAGCCAGTTGTGCGATACTGATCCCGTAACCGCTTAAACGTTCGGGATAGGTTTCAACGCGGATCTGATCAGCACGGCCACCCACTACAAAACCGTTACCGGTGTTGGGTACTTCTTTCAGTCGTTGTAAAACATCAAAAGACAGGGTTCTTAAAATATCATCACCCACATCTTTCGACCACATAGTAACGGTTACAATAGGAACATCATCTATGCCAACCGGTTTAACCAGCGGCATTGAAACACCCGGAGGGATTTTATCCAGATTTGACTGAACCTTGTCATGCACTTTAACAATGGAGTTTTCCAGTTCTTCACCAACGATAAATTGTACTGTAACAATACTACTGCCACGTTGCGTTGCAGAATACACATGACGCACACCGGGAATTTCACTCATTAAACGTTCTAGTGGGTCAGTAACCAAACTGGTTACCTGTGCAGCAGAAGCACCGGGATACTGAACATAAATATCCACCATTGGTACTGATATTTTCGGGTCTTCCTGGCGAGGTGTAAAAATTAACCCCAAAAGTCCAATAGCAAGAAAGGCCATCATTAACAACGGTGTGACAGGGGAGTTTATAAACTGGCGTGTAATACGACCAGCAATACCCAACTCATGATCGGTCGGGATGTTCTCGCTAGTGTCTTGTTTTATATTTTTATTATTATCATTCATTAAAAACTACTCGTAATATTTTATAACGACGATGATTAATTTTCTTTTATTTAAAATTACTTAACCCAACCCGCCGACATGCCTGGTGAAGGCTGTGCAAATATTCTTTCGCCTGCACGCAAGCCGGACAAAACTGCAACCGTCCATTTATCAATCGCTTCGCCCAGACGAATCAGACGTAATTCTTTTTTATTCTGGTAATTCACAACAAAAACCGCAGGCAAACTGCCCCGCCATATCACGGCACTATTCGGAATAATCGGCAGGTTTTGAACTGGAATAGAAGGATCCGGTATCATAACTTCGGCATACATACCAGGCCCACCGGGAATACCGTCCGGCAAGTCAAACTTCACCGTCACTGTATGGCGGTTGTTATCGGCAACCGGATAAATTTGTGCAACCTGCGCCCGTATCTGTGTGTTCCCTACATCGAGAATAACGGGCACCATCATCTCCTGACGTAAACCGGAAACCAGTCGTACAGGCACCTCGACTTTTAATTGCAAGGCATGACTGTCTGCTAATTTTAATAATGGCTGCCCCGGCTGAACAGTTTGTCCAACTTCAACCAGACGCTTAACAATAATGGCATCAAAAGGTACCACGGTACGGCTGTCTCTTAATTTTGCATCCACTTGCTGTAATTCAGACAAGGCACTAATGTGCTGACTGCGTGCCTGCCCAACATGAGTCCCTTGCGCATATAAATCAGCTTGCCTTTCCAGTATTGGATTACCATAACCCATTCCACTGGCCATTGGCCGGGTGAAAAACATATCAAACATTGAAGGCAATCCCATACCCGGCATCCGTCCGACATCGCGTGAACGCGGTGCCCAGAATTCTTTGGAATATTGCACGCGTGAATTTTGTAATGCCTGTTGTTGTGCAGTAATATTTGCCAATGCTTGCTGGCGCTTTGCTAAAAGGTCGTCGTCATCAATGGCAACCACCACTTCGCCGGCCTGAAAAGATTCGCCCTCTACACCAGCAAGGTAATCAACTCGCCCCGGAATTTGTGCCGAGAGTGTAACTTCTCGTAACGGAACAACAGTGCCACCGAGTACCACACTGCTGCCAGTGGGTGCAGCCATCACTGAAATAATTTGGGGTTGAGGGGAATACGGTATACCTGCTCGATTGCCATTACCATAAGGGTTGTTTACCTGTATTTGATTTTGCATTCCACTGGGCTGGCTCATCGGCATTTGCATATTGTTGTAGTACGGTGATGCGACAACAACAAAACTACTTACAGTTAACAATATGATCGTTATTTGTTTTACTAATTGTTTGTTCATAGTACTAACCACTCTCGAAATTTGATTGTTGTTTACCTGAAAAATATAAAATTGAAATTCGTTACATCCAAACTCTGGCCATTACTGAAAAACTTTTGACAAAAGGCCCTGCAATACGTGGATCTTTAATCATCGCGGCATAGTCACCTTGTTTAAAAACAAGTTTGCCTGAGGTGTAGGCCATTCCCACTGCTATCATGCCGGGCGGATTTTTAAACCAAGACTGCCAGTCTTCAGGCTCGGCTCTTAAATCCCAGTTAATTTCCCAGTCACACAACTCGGCATCGTAATCAACGGCGGAGGTCACTTTGCCCTTCACGACCTGAATAATGCCACGAGGATCCGGCTCACCTTTAAAGCCATATGCGATATTAGAATTGAATTTGATATGTGCTAAATCTCTTGCGAGTTCCGGCTCGTTATTCCATTCATTCTGAAAACGCACCATCCACTCTTTAGAAAAGAGATCAACCACCATAAACCCACACCCTACAAATATTTTTTTATTTCTATATTTATAAGAGCAACACTTGTGCCATAAGGTAACTCATTGTATTTACAATGTTTTTTATTACATGTTGCACTTAATACTCATATAAAATACTAAAGTATTAACTATAAGCACTTGTATACAAAGCAATTATTATGCAAACTACCAGTGCAACATGTTGCATAATAACTTTTTTATGCAACAAAATAGTGAATTGGAGGGTTTAATGGCTGAACTGAATTTTGCACCTATGATGGAGGCCATTATTTCCTATATTGAAGAAGGTGTTTTTATTGCCGATCACAAGGGAAATGTCATTTATCAAAACCCGACAGCGGGTCAGATGCTCGGCAGCCCGGATGAGCCCATCACAAAATTGCGTGATATTGGCGACTTCAACTTACAGCGTACATTAATCAAAGCCGCCATCGATGCCGGTGAAATTGATGCCGCAGGCCGTCCAACCGGCCAGTTTGTTAAATTTGAGCACCGGGTTAAAACAAACGAAGGTTACCGCTATTTAGAGTTCTACAGTGGGCTGGTGTCTAACTCTGGCTGGAAAGATCGTCTACGCCTTATCCTGGTTCGTGATCGAACAGAACAACGGCAGCTCGAAGCCGTATTCAAACCCGGCGTGGATAACTTTTCAACCAATGATCCCCGTATGCTGGAGATTTTAAACCGTATTCAGCAAGTCGCGCCCACTCAAGCCGCTGTCTTGTTACAAGGTGAATCCGGCTCGGGTAAAACCCAGATAGCCCGAATGATCCACCAATTCAGCGACCGTGCCCACATGCCCTTTATCGAGGTGAATTGTGCTGCTATCCCTGAAAGCTTGATCGAATCGGAATTATTTGGCCATATTAAAGGCTCCTTTACCGGCGCCATTCAAGACAGAGCCGGCCGTTTTCAGGCCGCAGATGGGGGTACTTTGTTCCTGGATGAAGTAAGTGAAATACCTCTCCACCTGCAAGCCAAACTGCTTAAGGCCGTCCAGGAACAATCCTTTGAAATGGTCGGTTCCGATGAATCGGTTAACGTAAATGTACGCATTATTTCCGCATCAAACCTGAATCTGCGTGATCAAGTTAACAAGAATGGTTTTAGGGCTGACCTTTATTATCGGCTTGCTGTCATTCCCTTAACCATCCCGGCGCTTCGAGAACGCCCTGGTGACATGCCGGTTCTTATCAAGCATTTTTGCAATCGAATGGCAAAACGTGGTTATGAGAACAGCAAGATGGAGTGTAACCCGGATGCAATGAAACTGATGCTTAACTATCCTTGGCCAGGCAATGTACGCGAACTGGAAAATGCTGTTGAACATGGCATTATCTGTGCGCAAGGAGACAGCGTGGGGCCCGAAAGTTTGCCACAACATATTCAAGACTTTTCTCTGGCTCACAAAAACCAGCAACCGCCGCAAAGTTCAGCGCTAGCAACTGATCATATTCAGCGTCAGCAGATAGAAAATGCCCTCAAGGAAACACAGGGGAATAAATCTCAGGCCGCCCAGTTGCTCGGTGTTGACCGTTCGACGTTATGGCGCCGCATGCAACGATTTGGCCTTGACAGATAAACCCGCTATTGCCGCAATTCCTGCATACGATGCTCCAGCATCGCTTGCCAGACAGTTCCATAGGTTACATTAAATAAATCTTTAATCACTCGCCGCTCACTCGGCTTCCGTGCTCGGCGCACATCAAATTCACCTTTATCCAACAAGCCTCGTTTAATATCGGTAATGCGATATGAACCGATAAACTTTGCTTTGCCCGACTCCACATGAATAATGTTCTGATAAGCGGTACGTTTTGAATTAACCAGAACAAATTCACTTTTTTTGGTGTTAAAAGCAGAAATAATATATTTACCCGGTTTTAAATTCTCGGCCATAAAATGGCCATTATTGTAAATAAGAACCCGTGGTGGTTTTACAAAAGGGGGGATATAAAACTTGCCGTATTCACGCAATTCCACTTCGGTCACTTTCTCCGGCGCAACAACATGGCCAAAAATCATGCTGCGACTGGCATCTTTTATTTCCATCGGCGGAGCCGGCGCTGCGCAGGCACCTAAAATGATAATGGTAAAAAGCCCATACAGGGTATAGCGTATTGTTTGCCCGGATATTAATATCATGGAGTGCCTCTTTTCCTCTAAAAGTCATACAAATGTAAAACTAATTTGAAAAATGCAACTAACATGCCATTTATGGGGGGATTCAGACCTGATTTCAGGCAAAAAAAGACCCGCCAAAGCGAGTCTTTTTAGGCTATTGCTGTTTAGAAAGCTTAGGCTTCAGCAGCAACCGCTTTCATGCTTAAACGAATTCGACCTTGTTTGTCGATTTCGAGCACTTTTACTTTAACCGTTTCACCTTCGGTGAGTTCATCACTGACTTTTTCTACCCGCTCTTCGCTGATTTGCGAAACATGCACTAAGCCATCTTTACCCGGCAAAATGGTTACAAATGCACCAAAGTCCATCAATTTAGCCACTTTACCTTCGTAGATTTTACCCACTTCAACTTCAGCGGTGATCTGCTCAACCATTTTCTTCGCTTCTTCTGCTGCTGCGCCGTCAGTCGAGGCAATTTTTACCATGCCATCGTCGGTAATATCAACGCTGGTGCCTGTTTGTTCGGTAATAGACCGAATAGTTGCACCACCTTTACCAATAACATCACGGATTTTATCCGGGTTAATTTTAAAGGTTACATAACGTGGCGCATGCTCAGACATTTCTGTACGTGGTTCTGAAATAACTTTATTCATTTCAGCGAGGATAAACAAACGCCCTTCTTTAGCTTGGTCTAAAGCAATCTCCATGATTTCTTTAGTGATACCTTCGATTTTAATATCCATTTGCAAAGCAGTAATACCATCTTTACTACCAGCCACTTTAAAGTCCATGTCACCTAAGTGATCTTCATCACCTAAAATATCGGACAAAATGGCAAATTTTTCACCTTCCTTGATTAAGCCCATTGCAATACCCGCAACCGGTGCTTTAATCGGCACGCCGGCATCCATCATCGAAAGGCTTGCACCACAAACCGATGCCATTGAGCTTGAACCGTTTGATTCTGTGATTTCAGAAACTACGCGTAATGAATAAGGGAAGTCTTCCATATCCGGCATAATGGCCAATACACCGCGTTTAGCTAAACGACCATGACCAATTTCACGACGACCTGGTGAACCGGTACGCCCTGTTTCACCCACACTGAATGGAGGGAAGTTGTACTGGAACATAAACGGTTCGCGGTAACTGCCTTCTAAGGCATCAATCACTTGTGAATCACGTTCTGTGCCTAAGGTTGTAATAACAATAGACTGCGTTTCGCCACGGGTGAATAAAGCCGAGCCGTGTGCACGAGGTAAAATGCCTGTTTTAACAGTAATTGGACGAACGGTACGCGTGTCTCGACCATCAATACGCGGCTGACCGCCTAAAACCTGGCTACGGACGATACGTTTTTCAAGCGACTCCATTGCATCACGTACATCTTCTTCGTTGTTAGCATCATCTGCTGTCAGCTTTTCAATTGCTGCTTTACGTACTTTCGATAACGCATCGTAGCGGTCTAATTTTTCTTTAATCTGGTAGCCGGTTTTAAAGCCTGCATCACATTCAGTTGCAACAACAGCGGCTACACTCTGATTTTTTTCTTCAGGTGTCCAACCCCATGCTACTACACCGGCCATTTTGGCAAACTCTTTAATGCCTTCAATAACAGGTAGAAACGCATCGTGGCCAAAGGTTACCGCGCCTAACATCACTTCTTCTGATAATAAGTCCGCTTCAGATTCCACCATTAATACCGCAGAGTCTGTACCGGCAACCACTAGGTTAAGGTCTGACTCAGCAATAACCGATGTGGCCGGGTTTAAAATATATTCACCGTCTTTGTAACCCACACGGGCACAAGCCACAGGGCCATTAAACGGCGCACCGGTTAATGTGAGTGCAGCTGAAGCACCGATAAGTGCCAGCATGTCCGGTTCAACTTCCGGGTCACGCGACATAACGGTTGCAATAACCTGAACTTCATTGGTAAAACCTTCAGGGAAGAGCGGACGAATCGGACGATCAATTAAACGTGAGGTTAAGGTTTCGTGTTCGCTTGGGCGTGCTTCACGTTTGAGAAAACCGCCGGGAATACGACCCACTGCATAAGTTTTTTCAGTGTAATTAACCGTTAATGGAAAAAAATCACGCCCAAGGGCGGCTGATTTTTCTGCAACAGCCGTAACGAGTACTTTCGTATCACCCATGCTAATGAAGACAGCGCCAGTTGCTTGACGTGCAACTTCACCTGTTTCCAGAGTTAGAGTATGTTCACCAAATTTAAATTCATGTTTTACAGGAGTCATCGAGTATCCTCGTTTCTTGTTTTATTGCTGGCGGTATGAACTCCAGCAGAGGACTGCCGGAGATAAAGTGTGCATTTATTATTTGTTGTCGGCTTTAATAGCATATGTGCATAAATCAACCGACTTTGTTGCTTGCGTTACTTACGTAAACCTAAAGAAGCAATTAAATCACGGTAGCGTTGTAAATCCTTGTTTTTCAGATAATCTAACAACTTACGACGCTGGCTAACCATGCGTAATAAACCCTGACGTGAGTGATGGTCATGGTTATGTTCTTTAAAATGACCTGATAAATCGTTGATACGATTTGACAGTAAAGCCACCTGAACTTCAGGGGAACCCGTATCACTCTCTGAACGAGCGTATTTACTAACAATATTGGCCTTTTCTTCAGCGCCTAAGGACATCACAAACTCCTGTTATTACACAAAAAATGTTACAAAATTAAAGGCGCGTATTGTACCTGCGCGACATAGGCTGACACAAGTAAAATCCAGCCTTTTATGATAATAATCGACTAATATTCAGCTATTATCGATGATTTAATCTATTCTCGCCAATTTAGCCCGTTAAAGATTAACCAGCCGTTTGGGCGCCACGCGCCCGTCTTCCAGAATATGCCCAATGCCAATAAAGTCATCCGGCTTTTCACCCATTAAGCGTACCCAGCCATTGCTCGGTGCCTTGGGTACCAATACCGGCTGCCCCTGACGCACATAATATGCCGAATTGTCAGATAAACTAATTTCAGGCCAGTCGGCCAGCGCTGTGTGCATGGGGATTAAAAGGGCGTCCAGAGCATCAACACCCTCTTCTGCCAGCGCGGTCAATTTATCTAAACTTACCGTCTGATTAATATCGAAGGGCCCAGCGGCAACGCGTCTTAATGATTTTAAATGTGCGCCACACTCTAATATTTCACCTAAATCTTCAACCAAAGTGCGTATATATGTTCCTTTGGAGCAATGAACAAAAAGCGCCAATTCATCGTTATCGAAGCCCAACTTCTTGAGTTCAAATATCGTGATATTGCGAGGTTTACGTTCAACCTCAATGCCTTGCCGCGCTAACTCGTACAGTGGTTTACCATTTAATTTTAAAGCCGAGTACATGGGCGGTATTTGAGAAATTTCACCACGAAACGAATCCAGTGCCATTTCAATGGTGTTATCAGATAAAATCGGCACTGGGCGTGTTTGTAAAACATCGCCTTCAGCATCCGCCGTATTGGTGCGAATACCTAATTTGGCCATACCCTGATATTTTTTATCCGCATCTAAAAGATAACTGGTTATTTTGGTCGCTTCACCTAAGCATATGGGCAGCAATCCCGTTGCAAGTGGATCTAAACTGCCAGTGTGCCCGGCCTTTTGCGCATTAAATAATCGTTTTACCTGCTGAAGTGCAGCATTCGATGAAATGCCAGACGACTTATCTAATAATATAATGCCATGCACCGCACGGCCTTTACGTTTGCGTGCCATTAGTCTTCACCACGCCTGTTATATTCTGTATTTTCTCCGTTATTACCGTCTTGGTCATGCTTTGCTTTATCGGTTTCAATGGCACCATCAATTAAATTAGACAAGCTGGCTCCATAAGCAATACTTTTATCGTAGACAAATCTTAAGTTAGGCACGATTCTTAGTGACATTCTTTTAGCTAATTGCTTACGCATAAAGCCACTAGCCTTAACCAAAGCTTGTTGTACATTATCAACATCAAGAGAATCGTCTAATAAAGTAAAAAATACTTTTGCATAGGCTAAATCATTCGCAACCTCAACAGCTGAAATGGTGAGTAGCTTAAAACGAGGATCTTTGGATTCACTGTGAAGCATCTCAGCAATTTCTCGCTGAATTTGTTCACCGACTCGACGGGCTCGACTAAAATCTTTTGGCATAGGGCTTAAATCTTAAAAATTATATGATAGAAAATTATAGGGAATTAAAGTTCACGTTTCACTTCAACACGTTCAAACACTTCGATTTGATCGCCTTCTTTTACATCATTGTAATTTTTAACGCCAATACCACATTCAGTGCCTTGTTTTACTTCGTTCACATCATCTTTAAAACGACGTAATGACTCAAGTTCACCTTCATAGATAACCACATTGTCACGCAATACCCGAATAGGATTGTTGCGCTTAATAATGCCATCAACGACCATACAACCGGCAATCGATCCAAATTTTGGTGAACGGAATACATCACGCACTTCGGCTAGGCCAATGATTTCTTCTTTGAATTCTGGTGCTAGCATACCTGACATAGCACTTTTAACTTCATCAATTAAATCATAGATAACACTGTAGTAGCGTAAATCAATTTCGTCTTCATCGAAAATACGTTTTGCCGCCGCATCCGCACGTACGTTAAAACCAACCACAATCGCCGTAGAAGCAACCGCTAAATTTGCATCCGACTCATTAATACCACCCACACCACTGGCAACAATTTTAACTTTCACTTCATCGGTTGAAAGATTTAACAGCGCATCCACAATTGCTTCAACCGAACCTTGTACGTCTGCTTTGAGTACAACATTAACCATGCTGACCTCACCTTCTTCCATTTGTGAAAACATATTTTCAAGCTTAGCGGCTTGCTGGCGTGCCAGTTTAAGTTCACGCGACTTACTTTGACGGAACACAGCCACTTCACGCGCCTTGCGTTCATTGTCAACCACAGTCGCTTCGTCACCCGCTCCCGGCGTACCAGACAAACCTAACACTTCAACCGGCATAGATGGGCCAGCAGTATCAAGTGACTCGCCTTTATCATTAATAATCGCACGTACACGGCCGTACTCTAAACCAGCCAATAATATATCGCCTTTCTTTAACGTACCACGTTGCACTAGCACGGTTGCAACTGGGCCACGACCTTTATCCAGACGTGCTTCAACAACCACACCACGGGCAACACCTTCAACAACAGCTTTAAGCTCTAACATTTCAGCTTGTAATACGATGGCTTCTAATAACGCATCCACACCTTCACCTGTGTGCGCAGAAACATTCAACATAATGGTATCGCCACCCCAGTCTTCCGGAATGACTTCGTTTTGCGATAACTCGTTTTTAACCCGTTCAGGATCGGCTTCGGGTTTATCCATTTTATTAATGGCAACGATAATCGGCACTTCAGCGGCTCGTGCATGCTGAATGGCTTCTTTGGTTTGTGGCATAACACCATCGTCTGCAGCAACCACCAGCACTACAATATCTGTGGATTTAGCACCACGCGAACGCATTGCTGTAAAAGCGGCGTGACCCGGTGTATCTAAAAATGTAATATCACCGGTTTTAGTCTCTACATTATAAGCACCAATATGCTGGGTTATACCACCGGCTTCACCGGAAGTTACTTTTGTTTCACGAATATAATCAAGCAGTGATGTTTTACCATGATCAACATGTCCCATGATGGTCACAACTGGCGAACGCTTAACCGCATCACCGGCATCATCTGTTTCTAGAATTTGCTCTTCAATCGCATCATCTTTAATCAATTTAACGCTATGGCCCATTTCCTCAACAACAATCGTTGCCGTTTCCTGATCCAGCACTTGGTTGATAGTCACCATTGAACCGAGGTTCATCATCGCTTTGATGACTTCAGCAGCCTTAACCGACATTTTTTGCGCTAAAATAGCAACGGTAATCGTCTCTGGCAGTTCAACTTCGTAAATAACAGGATTAACCGGTTTTTGGAAGCCATGCTCACCACTGTCTAGTTTAGCGATGCTTCGTGGTGCTTTATGCTTACGTTTTCTTTTACCCACCCCCTCACTGGCAACGTGTAATTCTTTACGGCCGTATTTTGTTTTGCGATGGTCACCACCATCACGGCTACCTTGGTCTTTCTCTTTCGCAGGTTTTTCTCGTTTCGCTTTTGTTTCAGTAGCGTCAGCGGGCTTTTTGGTTTCAGTTTTTTCTGCAGCTTGCTTTTCAGCTTCTACTTTGGATTCTTCTTCGCGTTTCTGTTTTTCTTCTTCACGCTTTTGCTTTTCTTCTTCTGCCACTAAACGTGATGATGCCTGCTCTTCTTTTAAGCGTGTATTTGCTTCATGCTGCTTTTGCTGATCGGCTTCAAGCAGTTCACGCTGCGCCTGAACTTCTGCAAGTTTATCAACAGCTGATTCATCGGGTTCGGCTGCTGTTTTCTTCGCATAGGTGCGTTTTTTACGCACCTCAACTATTACAGACTTCGCGGTTTTATTACGAGAGCCGGATTGTTTTAACTCAGAAGTAGAACGTCGACTTAAGGTTATTTTTGCTGCTTTAGGTTTTTCTGCTTTCTTAGACTCGGCTTCTTTACCATGCTTAGTGCGTAAAAAAGTAAGCAGTTCCATTTTTTCTGCATCACTAACCATCGCGTCAGCATCCGAAATTTTAATGCCGGCATCTTTGAATTGCTCAAGCAGTTTATCAATGCTTATCCCAACTACTTCAGCAAATTGTTTGACAGTTACATCAGCCATGTATTTTTTACCTTAATTAACTATTCTTTATTCTAAACTCAGCACTAAAACTCTGAATTAATACTAAATTGATATTTATCAAAACGATAACTGCAATATCATCACTAAATTTATGATTCGTTTTGCTCTGCTTCTTCAAACCAAGGTTTGCGTGCCGTCATAATTAACTGTGCGGCAAGCTCTTCATCCATGTCGTCCACTACCATTAATTCATCAACCGATTGTTCGGCTAAATCTTCCATAGTAATCACACCTTGTTTAGCCAACTTATAGGCTAAAGGTAATTCCATACCTTCCATTTCTTTCAGATCATCAGCCGGTTCAACGCTTAAATCTTCTTCTTTAGATATGGCGCGGGTTAAAAGAACGTCATTGGCTCGGCCACGCAATTCATTAACCATATCGTCATCAAACTCTTCAATTTCCTGCATTTCATCAACGGGCACGTAAGCTATTTCATCAATAGTTGAGAAGCCTTCCTGCGCAAGAATCACAGCCACTTCTTCATCAACGTCTAATTGATCCATGAACAACTTCTGGATACGCTCGGCTTCCGCTTCGCCTTTTTCTTCTGCATCTGTTTCCGACATCACGTTCAACGTCCAGCCTGTTAGCTCACTTGCTAGCTTGACGTTCTGACCACCACGACCAATTGCCTGAGACAATTGCTCTTCTGCAACAGCAATGTCCATGGATTCTGAATCTTCATCGACAACGATGGACAATACTTCTGCCGGTGACATTGCGTTAATAACAAATTGTGCCTGATTCTCGTCCCATAAAACAATATCAATTCGCTCACCCGCGAGTTCATTTGAAACCGCTTGTACACGCGAGCCACGCATACCGACACAGGCACCAACCGGATCAATACGCGCTTCAGTACTGTTAACGGCAATTTTTGCGCGTGAACCTGGGTCACGTGAAGCGCCAATTAGCTCAATTAAGCCTTCACCAATTTCAGGTACTTCAATCTTGAATAATTCAATTAAAAATTCAGGCGCCGTTCGGCTGACAAATAGTTGCGGCCCACGCACTTCTTTATTTATTTCTTTTAAATAACCACGAATACGATCACCCGGGCGCACAGACTCGCGAGGTATCATATCTTCACGTGGAATAATGGCATCGGCATTAGCACCTAAATCGAGGTAAACATTACCACGCTCAACGCGCTTAACCACACCCATCACTAATTCGCCAATCCGGCCTTCATACAACTCTACAACTTGAGCTCGTTCCGCTTCACGCACCTTTTGTACGATAACCTGTTTTGCCGTTTGTGCCGCAATTCGGCCAAACTCGACAGATTCAATTTGCTCTTCAATATAATCACCTTCATTCAGGTTTTCATCATCGTACTGTGCTGCACTTAAGGTGTATTCTCTTTCAGTTTGTTCAACCGCATCATCGGCAACAATCAACCAGCGTCGAAAAGTATCGTAAGCACCGGTTTCTCTGTCAATCGCTACGCGTACATCAATGTCCGCTTCATAACGTTTTTTAGTTGCCATAGCCAGTGCTGCTTCGATGGCTTCAAAAATAATATCTTTTTCAACGCCTTTTTCATTTGAAACAGCATCAACAACCATTAATATTTCTTTATTCATTACTTTGTCCTAAGTTATAACACTTCAACAATATTTATTAATTAACTCTATGCTGAACTTACCGGTATTAAGTGCGCTTTATCGATATCATCAATATCAATCACAAATTCCAGTTCAGTTTCTAATTCACTTATTGTGATATTGCTGTCTTCAACGGCAACAATATGCCCTTTCAATTTACGGCGCTTTTCAACCATGCCATAAAAACGCACAAACACTGGCTTACCAATAAACTGCTTATAATGCTCAATGGTAAATAATGGCCGCTCTGTACCCGGTGATGAAACTTCTAAACTGTATTCTCCAGTGATGGGATCTTCAACATCTAAAATACCACTCAGCTGACCACTTACCTGCTGACAGTCATCAAGGTTAATTCCTTTATCCGAATCAATAAAAATTCGTACAATCGAATGCTTACCTTGTGAAATATATTCAATACCGAGTAATTCATACCCCAAAGCAGAAACGGTTGGGGCGAACATTTCGACCAATTGTTGTTGTATTCGCGCCATATTCTTCCTGTTCCACTCCTGCAGTTATATTAAGGAGCATTCTTTACTTAAAAACCAACTTCCCAAAAACTTAATCTTAAGAAGCAAAAAGTGGGCTCGAAGCCCACTTTTCAAATTCAATTTACCGTTAAAACACGCTAATTGTACCATTATAAAAGCTGATAACCAATAAATTTACAATCTTTTTGTTATTTCAGCCTGAAAATCTTATTTTAAAGCTCAAAATTTAGGCTTTTCTTGGCTTTTTATCCTTGGATTCAAAAATCCAAAACAATGTTCGAGTACTGCTTGTCACAAAATGTTTCCTGAATAGCATCAGAAAAAGGTGTTGCTGAAGTCTCAAAAATTACATCCCAAGGAATCAGTTCAAATTCATCTTTCGCCGTTAAGGCTTTCAACTGGGAAGTGGTAAATGGCGGATCGTTTGAAAAAACACCGTAGGTTGCAATAAGCAACCAGAATAATGAGTATGGAATTTTAAGGATCCAAGTTTTTAGATTCTGTACTTTTTTAATTTCACGAATAATATCAATGTAATCAACCTGCTCATGACCTGAGATATTGTAAACATTCCCATTCGGTTGACACCGCAAACAGTTTTCAATAATCCGACAAAAATCAGCTGCATAGAGAGGCTGACGCATATAACGGCCATGACCGGGAATGGGGAAAATAGGAATGCGCTTCATAAATCGCGACAGCCAACCTAAATGTTTCCGATCAAACCAGCCAAACATCAGAGTTGGGCGCAATACACAGTGCGCAATGCCGGAGGCAATCACCATATCTTCTTGCTTCTTTTTTGTTTCGGTGTAGTCGTCATCCGCGACCGACTCAACAACAGAAGAACTGATATGCACAATATAAGGGATATTATATTTTTGAGCCGCATCCAATACCATTTTAGTTGAATTGATATTATTCGCAACAAACGGTGCCGATGATTTTGAGCCAATTTGAGCTTGCAACATCACAATAGCGGCCGCTCCGTTCACATGTAACTGCCAAGAACCCTCATTAACAAGATCTTCTTCAATACAAACCACATCTGGATGCAGCTGTTTTAAAATTTTTAAATTGGCAGCATGTTTGTCAATAACAATCAGGTTACTATAGCCCTGCTTTTTTAGCTGCACGACCAGATTTTGGCCAACCAACCCAGCGCCACCGGGCAATATAATTTTATCGTTTTTATTCATATCGTATACTTCTCTGCTCGTATATTGATCTCAATGTCTCAATACTACTTCTAAAAATTTAACTTCCTAAAAATAAAAGCGGGAATTATTTTTATAATGGTCATAATTAAAAACCAAAACGGTGGCACATAAATAACGCTTTTCTTTTTATTAATGGCTTTAATAATATAGCCTGCAACCACATCCGTTGATGCCCATAATGCACCTTTTTTTAAATGTGCCGTCATGGGGGAGTCGACAAAACCCGGTTTAATCGTTAATACATTAATACCGTGTTCATATAATTGATAACGTAAACCTTCCAAGAAAGTGGTTAAGCCCGCTTTGGCTGAACCATAAATGTAATTGCTTTTTCGCCCGCGATCACCTGCAACCGATGAAACAACGGCAATGGTACCGGCATTTTGCTTTTGCATCGCTTTGCTAAAAAGAACCAGCAACGAGACAACACTTGTATAATTGGATTTAACCTGTTCAAGCGCTTTTTCTACATTAGTTTCACACTCACTTTGCGGGTGCATCAACCCGTAACAAACAAGCAAGACGTCAATCACACCGGCCTTACTAACAATATTATGAACAATGGCCGCATGCTGTTCTAGTTCGTTAAAATCCAACTGATAACAAACAACGTCTGCACAGCCGCGTGACTTAAAATCACTGGCAACGATGCTCAATTTTTCCATATCACGCGCAACAAGATGCAAACATACATCGTCGGCTAACATTTGTTTTGCAACCGCCTGCGAAATACCAGAAGTTGCCCCCATAATAACGATATTTTTCATAATATTATAATTCTTGTTGTTGCGTTACTCTTCGCCAAAAACTTGAAGAAAAGGCTGGGTCAATATAGTTTTTAAAGTTGTCCAAATTAGGGAATGAGGTTGCAAAAGTATCAGCCGACATTCTGGCGTCTTTTGCAGGATAAATTGCACCGTTAACCGAGCGAACCAATGCATCCAAATCATTTAAAAGTGCTAATGTACGTTTCCCTTTATTTGGAAAGTCTAAAGCAAGCGTATAACCTTCTCGTGGAAAAGACATCATACCAACTGACGGTATATTTCCAAACCGTTTTAATACTGATAAAAAAGAAGCCATCCCTTTATCAGAAACACGTTTCAATATTTCAGCAATCACTTCCTTACCATTATATATAGGTACGACACATTGATGCTGAAAGAAGCCTCGCTTACCGTACATTCGGTTCCAATTTTTTATATTATCCAGTGGATAAAAAAAAGGAGCATAATGCGCTAAAGTTTGCCCGATAGTATTCTTGTGAGTATTAAAATAAAGCATGTTAAATGCTTTAACGGTAAAAGCATTTAAAGTAAATCGAGGGAAATTAACCGGCAAGTTCAAACTTCTTTGACTTTTGTGTTCATTCGTATACGCAACCGGGTGTTCTTTTGCATGATCACCTGAAAAATACAGACCACGGCCAAGATTACTTAACCGCGACGTGGTGTCTATCCATGCAACAGAGTACTCATGACGGTCAAGATATTGTTCATCTAATTCAAAAAAATCATCAATAGATGAAAATGGCTTTATTGATGTTGTAACATATGAATTCACTATTCGTTTTAGTCTAAACTCAACCCATGTCACAAAACCGGTTAAGCCTAACCCACCAATGGTCGCATTAAAAAATTGTTTGTTTTCGTTTTCTGAAGTACATAACAACGTTTGCATGTTTGAGCGTTGCAATTCAAAAGCAGTAACATGATTGCCAAAGCTTCCCACAGCATGATGATTTTTACCATGAACATCATTTGCCAGTGCGCCTGCAACGGTAACATAGCGTGTTCCCGGGGTAACCGGTAAAAACCAGCCTTGGGGAACGATAACTGACAACAAGTCATCAAAGGTAACACCCGCTTCACAACGAACAACGCCATTATCCCCATCAAATTCAAGAATATGGTTAATCTGGGAGGAATTAATGATTACGCCATTTTTATTTAAACAGCTATCGCCATAACTTCGCCCCATACCGTATGCAAGATAAGGTGCGTCGTCAAAATCAATTTTCGAATTAGACCATGGGTAACTTATCGCATTTTTAGGCTGGTGTTTTGGATAATTACCCCACGAAGGAAAATCGAAACGCGTTGGTGAGTTTGAATCATTACGAGAAACCATAAAATAAATTATATCGCAACCAGCACGCTTACCAAGCAAACAATAACAACAACATAACTAGCCTTGTCCCGTAGTGCAAATAAAACAGGATCTTCATGCAATTGCCCCCGATTAGCGATAAGCCAGATACGACTAAGCCAATACAACATTGCCGGTATTACAAGCCATAACCATATAGGTGTTGAATATTTTACCGTCACTAATGGGTCATGAATATAAAGTGCAATCACTAAAATAGCGATATAACTAGAAACGATACCCATTTTAGATATTAAATCAGCATCCCCCACCTCATAGCCTCGGCGTGTCATCTTTTCTTCGTTCCGCTCTTCCATATTTTTCAATTCAATAAATCGCTTCAACATTGCAAGGCTAATAAATATGAACAACGAAAACACCAGTAGCCAGAAAGACATATCTACATCAATGGCATAAATTCCAGCAATAATACGTAAGGTATATAAACCACCCAAGATCAGAACATCAATAATAGCCAATTCTTTTAACCCAAACGAATAAGCAAAAGTAAGAATAAAATAGGCCAAAAAAACCAGAACAAATTCCTGATTAACCTGCAATGCAACGGCTAGTGCAATAACGAATAAAAGCAAGGCCGTTATCTTCGCAACAAACGGCGATAACATACCGGCAGCAATGGGTCTGAATTTTTTAATTGGGTGTTTTCTATCTGATTCGACGTCACATAGATCGTTGATAATATAAACACTTGAGGCACATAAACTAAAGGCAATAAAAGCAATAAGCGACACAAAAACCACACCTAAATCGGTATAAGTATGTGACAACAACAATGGAACAAAAATCAGTGTATTCTTCACCCACTGATAAACCCGCATTTCTTTAATTATAGCTATTACCATGGCTAATCTTGTTTGAATCTAATCCTAGAATTTAATACGGAATAAAATAGCTTAAGGTTTAAGCTTGACTACTTTATCATTGCGCGGTCTTAATTGGGCTTGCTCTAACTCATGTTCATGGTTAAACCATAAGGTATCCATTATTTCTTTACTCGGTGTATATTCTAAAACAACCTGCGTCATCAAGTTTACTATTAATTCACAATTATAGTGACTGCAGGCCTTATCTAATCTTACCATGTAATCTTTAATTTCTTCGAGTGAAACACTGTCCTCTTCGGCACGTTGAATTCGAGGGTGAGGTGTTTGTACAACATTATTCCCTATTAATAGCTCTTCATATAATTTTTCACCTGGGCGTAAACCGGTAAATTTTATTTCGATATCAGCCTCACTATTCTGCTCGTCACTCACCTCCAACCCCATCAATCGAATCATACGATAAGCTAAGTCCAGTATTTTCACTGGTTCGCCCATATCTAAAACAAAGACATCCCCGCCATGCCCTAGCGAACTCGCCTGAATTACAAGTTGAGCTGCTTCTGGGATCGTCATAAAATAACGGATAATATCAGGATGCGTGACTGTAACTGGACCACCCGATAGAATCTGCTCACGAAATAAAGGCACCACTGAGCCAGAAGAACCTAGCACGTTACCAAAACGTACCATACAAAAACGTGTATTAATCTTATCAATTCTTGAATACGCCTGTAAAATTAATTCTGCAAAACGCTTGGATGCCCCCATTAAGTTTGTAGGGCGCACTGCTTTATCGGTTGAAATAAGAATAAAGGTTTCAACATTGTTTTCAAGTGCGGCTTCAGCAGCATAGCTGGTTCCAAAAATATTATTCCGTATACCTTCTATAATGTTATGTTCGACTAACGGCACATGCTTATATGCCGCTGCGTGATAAATGGTATTCACTTTGCAAGCTTTAATTGTTTGAGACAAACGAAATTTATTCTGAACTGATCCCAGCACTGAAATTAATTTTATATTGGATTCATGTTCATCCAGTCTGGCGAGTAAATTCTTTTCTATTTGATACAAGGCATATTCCGACTGTTCCAGCAAAACCAGAGTATCCGGATTTGATTTTATTATCTGCCTACAAAGTTCCGAACCAATTGAGCCTCCAGCACCGGTAACCATCACCACTTTATTTTCAATACAGGCCTTCAGCAAACTCACATCCGGAGGAACAGAGTCACGCCCCAATAAATCAAGAACGTCCACATCCTGAATTTCTTCAACACTTGATTTACCAGAAACCAAATCTTCCATTCCCGGCACAGTACGAACCCGCACTGCAAATTTGTCTAGTGACTGTAATAAGCGTCGACGTGCTGATTTACGAGTTGATGGCATAGCCAGTAAAATTTGCCTCACACTGTATTTTTCGATCAGTATCTGAAGTTTATCTTTACTAAATACTTTGATTCCATGAATTAAGTTACCCTGAATCGCCTGATCATCATCAATAAAAGCAACCACTTTTGAATCGTTCGCATTAACCAGCGCGGTAGCCAGTTGCACTCCAGCCGACCCGGCACCGTATATAATCATTGCATCTTTCGGTTTATGCACTCTCACCACTGACATAAGATAGGCTCGCATCAATACACGACTACCCCCCATTAATAAAACGCCAAAACTAAAATAAATAATGAAAACAGAACGAGGGAAACCTTGTGTTTGGGTAAATAATACCAGTGCAGTTAAAATCAGAGTGGAGGTTGCCATTCCTTTGACCAGCGCCCATCCAACCTGTATTCCCATATAACGCAGCATTGAACGATATAGCCCAAAAGCATAAAAAATCGGAATACTCACCAACGGTGCCGCAATAACTATCCACCAGAAATCAACCGTATGAGGTACCCATTCACCAAAACGAAGTGCAAAGGCCGCCCAAAATGCAAAGGGAATAATGCATAAATCCACCAGAATCAGGATAATACGTTTAACCAGCCTCGGAGTTGTATGCACATCAAATGCGTTATGTACCAAATCCATGTATTTATTATATTTATGTTCCATCTAATAAGTATTTCCAATTTTTATTCTATAATGTTTATTCTTTATATTATTCCGAGTCTTTATATCAATATAGACCAATACCGTAATAGATAACACTGTAAATAAGGTAATAATTACCCATTCCATAACACTATTTTTATTTTTCAACAAAACAATACTGACCATAGAGCAAACCAACATCCAAGTGTATTCCAAAATTAGTGTTCTCTTATGCCCGAACCCTAATAACACCAAACGCTGATAATAGTGTGTTCGATGCGCCTGCCAGACCTTTTCTTTTTTTAATATCCGCTTGAAAAGCGTTACTGTTGCGTCTAGAAAAAAAGGCATAAAAACAATCATTCCCAGCCACAAAGGGAAGATATTATTAACATCGGCCCATAAAATAAACAAAGCGACTAATAGACCAAACAACGTTGACCCGACGTCGCCTAAAAATATTTTAGCGGAAGGTAAATTAAAAATAATAAAACCCAGTGCCGCCGCCACAACAATCAGATTTAGAATAGCAAATCTGAATTCGCTTTGTATTGCAGAAAGAATAGCAAATGTACCAAAGCCTATTATCGCCATACCACTGGCAAAACCATCCATCCCATCCATGAAATTATACAAATTAACCACCCAGACTATAAAAATAACCGTCACAGTACTTGCCATAAAGTAGTTTAAAGGAACATCCCATCCCGGCAGGCTCAACACTTCGAGGCTAATGCCTTGCCATACAAACAAAATGGCCACCGCTATTTGCAGGGTAAACCTTAGCAAAGCAGAAATAGAGTAAACATCGTCAACAAAAGCAACTGCTAAAATAACCAATCCATAAGGAAGAATAGATAACAACCCAATATTAATTTCATCATAAAGTATGAACAGACCAACGAATAGCGCAATTAAGATAGCGAGGCCACCGGTTCGAGGTTTTGGAGTGTCATGTAACGAACGTTGATTAGGAATATCTATAATTCCGAGCTTATGGCTTGCCTTTATAAAAAAAAACGTCAGCAAAAAAGATAAAAGGCTAACGGCCAGCAGGGTAAAGATAAGAAAGGTAACTCCAATAGGCAGATTATCGGCTTGGGTAAAAATATTAATGTTGTTATCCTAAAATTTTAATCACTAAGTAACAAGCTCAAGTGCATCTACGTCAACCTTCACTGCAGTTTGATTGCCCATGACTGTTAACAAAACAACAACTCTCTCTTCTCCTGATCGCGCTTTAAAAAAACCTTCATATCCCGCTAGCGCCCCATCGGTAATGCGAACGTTATCACCTGATTTAAAGTTAAAATCTTCGTTATACAGGCCAGTATCGGGATCTTCATTTGACATTAGCAAAGATACCAAAGAATCGGACACAACTGTCGGGTATTGAGTAAAACGTACAATATTTGCAACCCCTAAAGTTGAACGAATAGGCGACCAGTTGTCTGTTGTCGTATTCAAAGAAATAAATAAATACCGCGGGAAAAAAGCCTCAATAACCGCAACATGCTTTCCATTACGTTTGTGCTTCTTCTGAATAAGCGGCAAATACGTCATATACCCCTGACGCTCCAAATTATCCTGAGCCAGCTTTTCCTGACGCGGCTTTGTATAGATTAAATACCACGACTTATTTGAATTTTGATCAACATACTTCATTACTCTCTAGCAGCCTCATGTATTCGTTTAGTGCAACAAATCTTAATAAATTCAAGCACTCATGTTAATGAATATATACTCCAATCTTAGCACATAGACAAGTCTTCATCACAATAACGCATCAATATCGCGCGCAGCGACCGGAAAGGTCAAAATAGCATGCAATGTCAATATTTCGTTTAATTTATCGACATATTTTCGTTCTTTTCTATCAACCAAGACAATTACTTTTGCAGCCGGAGCATACTTTTGCAGGCTATAAAGTAGAACATCCAGATTGCTGATATTGATCCCCGCATAATTATTCCCATATCCATAAAAAAATTCAGCCACAATGACATCGGGCGGCATTTTTTTTAATGCTGCTAAAGCCTTACGCATCGAGCTAAAACGAGCTTCATCGATCGCTTGATTATTATAGATTTCGGAAAATTGGGGGTGCAGAGGTGATTCGATAATTGAAAATAAACAACGCTTTTTTATACTATTTGGCATCGGAAATAACCATCATTCATAACTTGAAAGTGGTAGATTATCAAACCACTTAATAGAAACCAATCTATTATTATTCATAGTATTTTGTCAGTGAGTTCAGCAAGAATTGCATTCCCAAAACCTGACTCGCATATTTTGAAAACGAGATTCCAGCTGTGATATAAGAATTTTGTTCGTACGCTGTCACGCTAATAGTTAAAATAACCAAAATAGCCAGTGCGACCATTGTGAAAATATTCAGTCTAAAAAAGACACTATATTATAATTAGTATTTTCTTGCTGCTCACAAGAGCAGAATCCCTGTCAGTATGGTCTGATCACAAACTCTTCCATTGAATAAAAGCATGAATAAAGAGCTAATAGCCTTGCCAACAGCTATCGGCAATAAAACGGCTACGTTTTAAAAATAATGGGGAAATTTAAGAAAATCCATTGCCAAAATACACTGTTTGAGACAAAAAAGCCCAGGATAAAGGTTATCACTGGGCATTAGAATTTGGTAGCGGGGGCAAGATTTGAACTTACGACCTTCGGGTTATGAG
>UOFT01000040.1_pt1 | contig 45475 bp, 46 predicted proteins | sample 1990121 | NCBI WGS metagenome assembly UOFT01 (sample SAMEA4728526, study PRJEB27164) | hydrothermal vent metagenome | biome: marine basaltic hydrothermal vent biome; feature: marine hydrothermal vent; material: mineral | place: Pacific Ocean | collected 2011-06-14/2011-07-23 | depth 1741 m
GAAACTTAGTTCGAAGAACTTAGTCGCACTTATGTCGAGCAAACAAAGTGAGCGAGACCGTACGATACTTACTATAAAAAATTAAGCCATAGATCTAGCGAATAAGTAAGGCACACGAAACTTAGTTCGAAGAACTTAGTCGCACTTATGTCGAGCAAACAAAGTGAGCGAGACCGTACGATACTTACTATAAAAAATTAAGCCATAGATCTAGCGAATAAGTAAGGCACACGAAACTTAGTTAGAAGAACTTAGTTACACTTATGTCGAGCAAACAAAGTGAGCAAGACTGTACAATATTTAATATAAAAAAACTTAAGCTGTACATATATCGAATACGATCATTGCGAGCGATAGCGCGGCAATCTTCTAATTTTTACCACGAAAAAACAAGATTGCCGCGCTATCGCTCTCAATGACAAAGGTTTTTAATGTTAAAATATTAACGGGATATCCGTGGCGCAATATAACGCTAACCGCAAGCCTTAGATAACAATGACGGCTTAAATTATTGGAAACAGATTATGCAACGTATTTTATTGATTCTACTCACAACATTATTTTTATCGAGTGTTTCCGCACACAAAGAAGAAGCAGAAGACAAATCATGGTGGTGGGAAAACAGTTGGTGGGACGAAGGCCAGTTACGCGAAACAACCAATTACAACGTTAAAGTTGAGTGGATAGAATATCAGCGTGGTGATGTCACGGTACCCACGATGGTGGCACGCCCCGACGATAATAAAAAGTACCCTGCAGTGGTTTTTCAACATGGTCGCCGTGGTCTGGGTGCTTTAATGCAGCGCCAAGTTAAACGGATTGCTGCGCGGGGGTTTGTTGTACTAGCGCCTGATATTTATAAAGCGAATTTTCTCAGTACACATCCGGTTGAACATGATTACGAATTAGAGAAAGATGCTAATGGCGTTGTGGATGTTTTACTGGCGCGTAACGATATTAGCACATCAAAAGCCTGTATTGTTTCACATACCCGTGGAGGCTATTATTCTTTAAAGGTATCAACAACCTTTCAACGACAGGAAAACGATTTAGTCTGTTATGTTTCTTACTACCCACACTGGCAAGATCCAAACGCACCCGAGCCTTCACAGGTTTATGGTTATGCACCTGAAATTGATGATTTGAAAATTCCAGTGCTGGTTTTTATTGGCGATGAAGAACAGTATCAGCGTCGCCGAGTTATCGAGACCAGCATTAAGGTGTTGCAGACTAAAAAACGAGATGTGCGGCTGATTATTTACCCAAGTGTTGGGCGGGGTTTCGATTTTCGTCCGCCCAATGTCAGAAGCTTTGCGGATGATTTAGCGTCAAAAGATGCGATACAGCGTATGGCGGACTTTCTCAATTTACACCTAAAAGACTACAAAAAGTAGCCGATCCTAACCTGCTAAAAAAGGTGCGAACAACCTGTTCGCACTTTTTTTATATATAAAAATAGTATTTTTCAGCGTCAAAAACATGCCAATGCCTAAAAAATGTCACTAAGCTTTTGATTTTATGTGTTAATTCAATAATTTAAAGTATCTGGTTTTCTAGTCGATAAAAAAGGTAGAAGTTTCCAATATTACGACAATGGTCGTTGGGGGTTATCGCCATGGGTTTAAGCCGACGAAACAAGGTAACTATAAAGCATAGCTTGGGGCTAATGAGCAAAGTCAAAGCTAAACGCCGTCAACAGAATAACGTAAAAAGTAAAATGACGTTAATTCTGTTCGCAACAGTGGTCTTTCTGCTTATTATTGGGCAGCAAATCGCACATTCTGCAGCAAAACAAACCCTGAATAAAATCAGCTATTCTGAAATGGAAGCTATTAATAAAGGCATGGGCTTAATTAAGATCAGTGCCAGAGTTCAGGTTCAGAACGAGCAGTTTAATGCAGCGGTAAAGGCGTACATTGAAGAGGAATATGCGTTGGCATTGCGTTTGTTTGAACCATTGGCCATGCAGGGACACAGCGCCTCACAGTATTATTTAGGTGTGTTGCATGATATGGGTATTGAATCTGCTGGAAATGCGCGAGTTGCATATCAGTGGTATCGCTTGGCCGCTATTGGTGGGGATGACCGAGCTCAACACAATTTGGCCGTTGCCTATGCGAAAGGAGAGGGCGTTGAGGCAAACTTGGTAAAAGCAATGAAGTGGTGGATGCTTTCATCCTTACAGGGTAACGCAGACTCACAATATAACCTCGGCATTCTATATGCGATGGGACAAGGCAGCGTACAACGTGACATTGTAAAAGCCATAAAATGGTGGCGTAAGGCGGCAACCAGTGGCGATGCGGTAGCCCAGTTCAATCTGGGAACAATCTATGCGAATGGAGATAGTGGTGCTAAAAACTATTGTGAAGCTGAGCGCTGGTGGGTGCAATCAGCCGAAAGTGGTTTTTCAGAAGCCTATGCGGCTCTAACCGTGTTACGTAAACGCAGTGATTATTATAGTTGTGAATAAATCACAATGAAACGATGAAAAGAGATCGCCGTTCCACATATTTTTTAATACTAGGCTTTGGTGTAATCGGAGCCTTTTTTTTTATTTTTGCGAGTGGCTGGATATATACGTTATATGATAGTCAGCAAAAATTACAGAAAATTCTAGATGAAAAAGAAGAAGAAAAACTTGTTACTGAACTGAAAAATATATCGCTTAAGCGCAATATGGCAGTATTACGCGTTATTATCAAAGAGGATGTATTTGAACGTGATTATGAAAAAATGCATATGCGTTCATTAGGCGCTGATTTTATCCGTATTCGCGAAAAATTACACTCTGAATATTTCAGAGCAAAAGAAAAAAAGTATTGGAAAAGTATTGGAGACACAATAGATAAAAGTGCGGGTATTCAATACCGAATATTTGATTTGCTTGCGGATGGCCAAGAAAAAGATGCGATTCTTTTAATTAATGATTTGTTTAAAGCGCAGGAGAATACAACACAGGCATTATATACCTTAACCGCTCTGGTTGAGGAAGACGTAATAGAAGATCTGGCAGAAGCCAGAGAGGCAAGTGTCTTTTTTTCTTATCTGGTTTTTATATTATTAATTCTTTCAGTTATTACTGGTTTTTTTGTTATACGTTATGTTGTAACCAAGATGTGGAAATCTGAGGATGCACTGATTGATTATGGCAGAAAAATACGCGAATTATATGATATTTCATCTGAGTCAGGTGTGGATAATAACATTCAAATTGAACATATGTTGGTTGCCTGTTGTCAGCTAATTAATATGGATAATGTGTTGGTTGTAAAAGTTGATGTCATAAGCAATCATAATGATGTGCTATATGAACTTGGGAATAAACTGGATGACTCTGCGGTTGAAAAAATCAAGTCTAAATTATGTAGCTTTACGTTTCACACCAATAATATCATCACTATTCCCGATTTTTCTAGATCTTTAGTATGGAAAGATGACTTAAAACTTAAAAAAAGTGTAAACGCGAGTATTTCAGTTCCTTTTAGAGTTAATAATAGTTCTTATGGTGTACTGTGTTTTTTAAAGAAAGATAAACTGAGTGATAAATTCACAAACGAAGAATCTGACCTCATTAAACTGGTATCGAGCTGGATAGGTTTCTCGATTGAACGTGAAATTGATAACAAGAATCAACAAGCTTTAAAAGAAAAAGCAGAATTAGCTAATATCGCCAAGTCTGAATTTCTCGGGAATATGTCACATGAATTACGTACGCCCATGCATGCTATTCTAAGTTATTCTGGATTTGGTGTTAAACGTTTTTCTTCGGTAACGGATGATAAAAAATTAGGCTACTTTACAAAAATACAAGCAAGTGCAGAAACGTTACTAAGATTGTTAAATGACATTCTGGATTTGTCAAAATTAGAAGCCAATAAGATGGAATTTGATATAGAAAAAGATGATATCAATAAAATAATATTAGAAGTCATTGACGAGTTTTTTGCAATGGCTGAGGATAACAGGCTAATATTTGAATGCGCTCTTAAAGAATCAGCATATCCATTAAAATTTGATACAGGGCGTATCAAGCAAGTTATTCGAAACTTGGTTAGTAATGCGATTAAGTTCTCGAAACAGGAGACGAGCATTATTATTCAAGCTGAAAATATTGGTACTGAATTTAAGTTCAGTATTATAGACAAAGGAGTCGGTATTCCAAGCGATGAACTGCTTGATGTCTTTGAAAAGTTTAAACAGTCATCAAAAACTAAAACAGAAGCGGGTGGCACTGGCTTGGGGTTGGCAATTTGCAAAGAGATTATACTGGCTCATAAAGGTGAAATATGGGCAGAAAATAACGCTGCTGGTGGCGCAACGTTTAATTTTAGTATTCCTACCGAAGTTGCAAATAATGAATGTAAATAAGTAAATTAATTGGTAAATGTTATGATTAATAAAATATTAATTGTTGAAGATAATCAGGTTAATTTGGATATTTTTACAGAGATACTTGAAGATGATTTTGATTTGAAAATAGCAATGGATGGTCAACAGGCTTTGGATGTTATTGAGGATTATATGCCTGATGTCGTATTACTGGATGTGATGATGCCAACCATGAATGGTTATGAAGTTTGTGAAAAAATTCGTAGTAATGCTCAACTAAAAGATATTAAAGTGATTATGGTGTCAGCGCGGGCGATGAATAGTGAACGAAAAAAAGGCATGGAATCAGGTGCGGATGAATATATTACCAAGCCATTTGATGAAGAAGTTTTAATGGACATGGTTAAATCATGCGTCAATGAAAGGACTGGTTGAGAAATACAATTTCAGATGATTCGCTCCCCTTGTCCGCTACAAAATTAATGTGGATTCGCGCTATTCCTGCATTATTAATTTTTAGATTATAAATTCCTTGTGGTGGAGCCTGTACAACATGGGCAAGTATGGCGCGGATTACACCGGCGTGTGCAACAATTAGAACGTGCTGATTGCTGAATTGTTTAATCACTTGTGAGTAAGCGTTAGTAACCCGCCGTATAAATGTATCTAGCTCTTCACTCCCTACGGGCCTGTTATTAACTGGGTCGAGATAGAAATTATTATATTCTGCTATGTCTTTTTGTTTGACCTGCTCACGGCTTAAGCCTTCCCATGAACCAAAGCCTACTTCCTTAAAATTGTCTTCAATATGCAAAGGCGTGTTATGTTTTCCTGCAAGCTGTTTTGCAAATTCGGTGCAGCGCAACATAGGTGAACTTACAATCTGCTGCCAGGGGTTCATATTACCAATCGCCCGCCACATTTGCTGCCAGCCTTTGTCGCTAAGTGGATCATCAATACGGTGACCGCGATAACGACTGCCGCCTTGAGGTTCACCGTGTCGAATTAAATCAACGATTGTTTGGCCCATGCTTTAATCTTTTACGGGATCTTTATGTACGTCCAAAAGGTTTTTAGTCATGATACGATCGGTATAGGCCATTGCGACAGCAGAAATGATAAAGGTTAAGTGTATAATAACTTGCCATTGTATTGTCGTTTCACTAATTTGTTCAGCATTAATAAATGTCTTAAGTAAGTGAATAGATGAAATACCAATGAGTGCCATGGACAGTTTAATCTTCATTGTTGCAGCATTAACGTGCGATAACCATTCTGGTTGGTCGGGGTGTTCTTTAAGGTTGAGCCGAGAAACAAAGGTCTCATAACCACCAATAATCACCATAATAAGCAAGTTTGCAATCATCACGACATCAATTAAACCTAAAACAATCAGCATTATTTCAGTTTCACCAATGGTGGTTGTTTTGGCGACAAGGTGGCTTAGTTCAATCATAAAATGATAAACATAAACTGCCTGTGCGACAATTAAGCCAAGGTAGAGAGGTGCCTGTAGCCAACGACTCCAGAAGATAGATTGTGCCATGATGGATTGAGATATATTGCGGGTTGTATTGTTATTTGAATTCACGTCTATTCCTGTTGTTACTTAAGGTTATTTTATTTAAAGAGGGCATTTTACCAGTTTACTAGTCGATTGCTATATTTTGTTCGGGATTAGGCACTGAATAGTGTAAATTTAAGCCATTGCAGGCTTATTCTTGGCTTGTTATCGAAAATATCAGTTAAGAAAAGTGTGGATACGAGACGTTATTTCTGAAGTATTTTTTCTATTAGTGACAGCATTTCGTCAAGATCGAAAGGTTTTTGCAGGAACAGCTCAATTTCAACTTCCTGCGATTTAAAACGAATAGTTCCTGCACCATGCTTGGCTTCTATTTCTTTGCCGCCACCACTCAACATAATAATTTTTGTTAATGGGTAGTGTTGCTGACATTGAATGATTAATTCAATACCATTCATCTCTGGCATAAACATATCTGTCAACAGAAGATCATATTGATGTGTTGCAAAAAAATCCAGCGCTTCTCTACCGTTTTCTGCGGAGTCAACCTGATAATCTTCATCTTCAAGGATGACGCTATGCATATCTCTGAGCATGTCATCATCATCAACAACGAGTATTCTTATTTCAGTGTTATCCATAAAAGACCTTTTTATCATTCCTATGCAATATGAGTGACAGGTAACTCTATAATAAAACAGGTGTTAGGGGATTCTTTGTTGATGTACAGTCGGCCATTATGTTTTAGAATAATCTCGCAGGAGATAGATAAACTTAGGCCGGTTCCTTTGCCAATATCTTTAGTCGTAAACATGGGTTCGAAAATTTTTGCAGCAATATTATCGGGAATACCTGAGCCGCTATCAGTGATGGTGAATCTTACTTTCCCATCTATTTTATCAATATTAATTTTAATCCATTTATCATCCAGCTCACTAATAGCGTCATTCGAATTGTTAACAAGATTAATAATGACCTGACTTATTTGTAACCGTTGACATTGAATGGTCATGTTCTCTGAAATATTGTGGAAGTTGACATCAAATTGAATGTTATTTACTTTAAATCGTTCTTCAGTCATATTGACAGCATCACTGATCAGGTCACAAATTCTGGTTTCACTAAAGTCATCACTCGTTGAGTCTCGTGAGACCTTGCGTAAGCTATCAATTAACGCAGAAACTTTTTTGACGCTTGTTGTAATTTTATCCATTGATGCATTAATATCTTCGTTAGAAATTCCTTTTTTTAGCTGGCGTTGTATTCGCTGAGCAATAAGATTAATTGTTTGAATAGGGCTGTTTATTTCATGTGCCATGCCTGAGGCCATTTCGCCTAATGAAGCCATCTTGTTAGCATGATGCACATGCCCTTGGCTTACAATTAGCTCACGTTCTTTCTCTTTTAACTGGTGTCGCATCGTATCAAATGATTGCGCCAGCTCACCTATTTCATCCCTTGATGTAATGGGTAGGTCAGACACTTCGCGCCCATGCGCAATATCCTCTGATGCAGCGGTTATAAGGCTGAGGGGTTTCATTAGTCTAGATGCCAGTATGGCTGATACGATAAGACTGACAATGACCAATATGCCCATTATTGTATAGCTTTTGTATTCTAGAGCATCGGAGCGGGACTCCAGATTTTTCCTGGAGGTTGCTTGCATAACAGCAAAATAGCGATCTTCACGTAAAGGGTCATAGTGGGTTTTAACGACATGTATCACATCATCATTTGAGTTTACCGTGTATTCGATATCACGTAAGTCATTTGTTCTTTCCAGATTAAAACTGGGGTAGACAGATTGAATACGGTTATTATTGCCATGGTCAAAGCCATAGGTCATGGCTTTGTTTGGGTGGGCAAGAAAATAACCTTTTTCATTGGTCACATAGGGGATAAGCTCCCGCGGGGTACTTTTGATTAGCTCATTAAAAATTTGGTTAAATTCCATATTAATAACAAGAATGCCAAATAGTTTATTGTTGTAATAGACAGGGGCGGCGGCACGAATCACCGGTGTATGTGGTTCAGAAATTTTGCCAAATTCCCTATTTAGAGTGATATCGGACAAATAAACCTCTCCAGGATTTATCTTGGTTGCATTTTTAAAGTAGCCTGTGTTGCCTTTCTTTTGTAGTTGGTTTTTAGGGATGGTTTGAATCAACCTCCCTTTACGATCAACCCGAATGAGTTCTTTACCTCCGTTAGCAATGCCAATGTAGCGAATTTGAAGGTAGTTTTCTTTCGCACGGATGAGCTCAGAAAAGATCGTTGCAAGGCGCAATTTCCATGTTTTTGTACTGGACTTATCGAGGGGGTCGATACCGCTATTGTTAATTGCTCGGGGGATCCCCTTGATGGGTGGGGTTCCAACAAGATATTGTGCGTCGCCACTTAAATTTTTGATATCAGAAATGAGTTTGAGGGATTTAATATTTGTTTCGTACTGCAGACGGTTAAGTGCATTTTGAAAAATAATATCCGACGAACCGTTAATAATCAGGCTACCAACAATCAGCGATGCCAGCGCTGTTACACTGCCAGCAAGTATGGACATCTTCATGACAATACTGAGTCCGGATTTATGATTTTTTCTAATCATATGTTATTTTAATAGAGCTTTTAACCCATTGTTATATATGGAAAATATAACCCCGACTTTTTCAGCAGGTTATTGAATACTTAGGTTATCGGTACGATAGATTCAAAGCTTTAGGAAATAACCGAGCAAAATACTATACATTTTACGCAATCAGCGACTGTTCTTTTGACCCAGACGATAGGCCGTTTGCAGAGCCTTTTTAAGTGGAGAGTGTGAAGTGAAATCGTTGATGTCCATGTGTATTTTTGCGATATCGAGCAGTTCGGATTCAATGCGACCTTCTTGCCAAGCTGCTTGAAACGCATCGAAGTCTAATTGTCCGTTGGTAATGAAGCTTTTAACTAGCCCTTTCGCATCGCTAAAGACGATCTCGGCAGCCTGCATCATTTCATATTCATAGGAATAAAGATCAAAATTGTTCTGATTGGCAATTAATGGGTAAAGATTGGGGAGCTGGCCAGAAGATGCCAAGTATTTATCAAGTGCCAGCGTAATCGAAGGCGCGTGTTTTTTGCCTTTGAAAGAGAAATGAATGCTTGCTGTAACGCTGTTTTTCATATGTTTATATTAAAAATGCTTTAAGCGGTTAACGACATAAATAGTTTAGGTAATTTTTCAGGTAGCTTATCAACGTTATCGATAACCGTATAGCCGTTTTTACCAAAAATATCCTGAATATAATTATCGGCTTTTTTGTCTAAGCTAATACAATGAGTATAGATACCTTTACTCGATAGTTCATCAACGGCTTTGTGGGTGTCTTCAATCAACAATCTATCGTCGCTGACATCAATGTCTGCCGGTTCACCATCGGTTAAGATCAGCAGTAACTTTTTATCGGCTTTTTGGCCTTCTAGATAGTGGCTGGCATGGCGCACTGCCGCGCCCATCCGAGTTGAAAAACCGGCCTCGATATTGGCTAAGCGTGCTTTAACGCCGTCGTCCCAATGTTCAGAGAAACCTTTAATGTGATGGTAACGTACATTGTGCCGAGTATCTGAATGGAAACCGGCAATTGCAAATTTGTCACCCAGTTGCTCGATCGACCAGCCCAGCAATGTAACCGCTTCGCGGCTGAGTTCTAAAATACTCTGTGTGCAACCATCAGGAATTTCATCAAGCGATGCCGATAAATCCATTAATAATAAAACAGCAATATCACGGCCATCGTGTTTGTGGCTCATGTTAATACGCGGGTCGGGTTGGGCTCCGCTCTTAAAATCTATTAATGAGCGAATGGCAACATCCAAGTCAAGTTCACTGCCTTCTTCCTGATAACGGATACGAACATACTGTTGCGGCTTTAATAAATCCAGAATACGTTTTAAGTAGTTTGCTAGTGCCGAATGTTTTTCTAAAATCTTATCGATGTCCGATGCATTACCCGCTGCATACAAAGATTCATACAAGGTGACCCAATCGGGTTTAAACGAAGTAGTGTGGTAATCCCACTCGTGGTAATGACGAGGTGGTAATCCGTCCGGCTCAATTATTTCTTTACTTTGGGGTTCGCTGGTATCATCTTCTGCTTCATCATTCTCTTCTATGAATACCCACATATGGCGGTTATCGTCGCGGTAATCCATTTCAGTATTTTCAAAACGTACTTTAGGCGCAAGGTCGCTTTGACGACGTGTTCTTGCGGTAAAAGAAATAGCAATGTTTAACATTTCCTTGGTGCTTGATTCACTGTCTTTTAGTGCATCCCAAAATTTTTCTACATATTCAATAATATCTGGGTTCTGATAGCCATGATTCTCATCAACAATAGCGCGCGAGAGCATTGCGAGCCGGTGGCGCACACAGGATTCCTTTTTATTATCACAACTACCTTCAACAGGAGTTGGGTGTAAGGCACAAAAATATTTTCTTAAACCCGGGTACTCTCTAAGAATAAGTTGTTCGACGCGTGAATCTTCAAACGTTTCAACCGCGATGCGTTGAAACGGTGATAAATTGTCTGCAACTTGGCGCGTTGTCCAACGTTTATGTGCGGCCATGTGTGCAAGTGTAATACGATAACGGTTTATGCCGCTAACATCATTAAAATCATCATAGACGTCTGGAATACGCATCCCCAAATCATCATAATAAGGTTGTGGTTTGCGTAACTCGTCGAAGCCTAAAGAGTAAGGTACAAAGTATTCTTCTTGCTGCCACATGCTGCGCATGTACATATCGAGCTGGCGTTCAGAATCCATATATAAGGTGCCATGCCGTTCACGTTGTAGCATCGCTTTACTGTCGGCTGATTGTAAACTGAAATAATCTTTTTGGCGTTCAGGGTGGTTATTGTAATTGCGTACGCCGTATTCAATCCAGTTTTTTAAGCCTTCCAACGATAGTTGGTTTAACAAATAGGGGGTTTTCTTTAACAGTTCGGGAAAGCCCTGACTGGAATGGGTTTTATGATGACCGTGAACAGAGGTGGTTGTTGTTTCCAGCATTGCAAAAATAATATCGAAAAAATGCTGCATTTGTTCAAGGGTGCCCAGTCGGCGAGAGGCTTCGGGCAAACATTGCATAAACGGTGGAATCGCTTTTCCGTTTGGCGAACGCGACATGTCCCATACGTGCCTAGAAACAATTTCTAATATCGGCTCTCCTATGCGGTGTGCCATTTGTGGCATTTCTTCAAGATAAATAGAAACGGGTTCCCAACCTCGGCCAATCATACAAACCTGTGAAGCCCCCGAAAGGTATTGAGTAACACCTTCGTTGCTTAAATTGCGCAAGGCATCTTTCATATAGTCGTCGAAGCAATCTTCAATTTGCTCGAAGCTGCATTTGAGTTGCTTACGATGATGTGGGTATTCTGTTTTAGCTTTAGTTGTCATATTTTTTAACCACGAAGGGCGCAAAGAAAACAAGACTATGTATTCTTAAAATCACTACTGTCTTATTAACTCGTCATCCCCGCGCGGGCGGGAATCTAGCTAATTATTTATGGGCATTTACTGCATGCCTTTTGTGCCTTTCGTACTTTAATCATTCTTAAAGTTTAAGCAAAAATGCTGTCGATAGAATGAACTAACGTATCACGAATATCTTTGTCATCCGTGATTGGAGTAACCATCGCCATCTGACATGCAGACTTTGCTGCGATACCTTTATTCATTAAGGTTGCGGCATAAACGAGTAAGCGAGTAGAGATACCTTCATCAAGGCCATGGCCTTTAAGGTGGCGTGCGGTGTGTGCAATCTTAACTAGCTTAGCAGCAACGTCTTCTGCAATCCCGGCTTCTTTAACCACTATCGCTGTTTCTACTTTTGAATCGGGATAATCAAAATCCAGACCGGTAAAACGTTGTTTGGTGGATTGCTTAAGATCTTTCATCATGCTTTGATAGCCGGGGTTATAAGAAATAACCAGTTGGAAATCGGGATGGGCTCCGATCAGTTCGCCTTTTTTGTCTAATGGTAAAGTACGACGGTGATCGGTAAGGGGGTGAATAACAACCGTGGTATCCTGACGTGCTTCAACAATTTCATCTAAATAACAAATCGCACCAATACGTGCAGCGGTGGTTAATGGACCATCTAGCCAGCGCGTGCCATTGGCATCGAGTAAGTAACGGCCGACTAAATCCGAGGCAGTCATATCTTCATTGCAGGCAACCGTAATTAAGGGTTTGCCTAATTTATAAGCCATATGTTCAATAAATCGGGACTTACCACAACCGGTTGGACCTTTTACCATCACTGGCATACGTGCATCATAAGCGGCTTCGTATAAAGCAACTTCTTCACCCATGGGCTCGTAATAAGGTTCTTCGGTAATTTTGTATTGTTCGATATCAACGCTCATTATTTCGTTGCTCCTGTGCGATTCAGTCCAGCCTGTTGATAAGAAAGGCCGCATAACGTGGGCGTAGTATACAGAGTGTCAGATATAAGTTAATTCAAATATTCTTCTGGTAACCATAAGTGAATACTTATGGTTATGCTTGATTAGTTGTTGTTATCGGCAGATTAGTACCTTCATATTCGGGAAAACGGACTATTTTGACGTGATTCAATATATTTATGGGATCCTTGTTGATCAATGCGGTATCCGCATTTTTTTCTAAAAATACTTCAGAAACAAGGCTTAACGACCGCTAATAAAGGCATATTGGCTTAATTTACAACTAGGTGTCTTAAATAGGGGATTTATTAAATCGTTTTATTGGTTCGGTGGGAAATCAATCTGAGTCTGTTAGTAAATTTATGCGTTATATGTATGTTTTTACTGTGTATATTCTCTTTTCTTCAGTATCCTCTTCGCTATTAGCCGCAGTAACCGCTGAAAAAACTCCCAATGATGTTTATTTTGAAGTGCAGCTACTTGCCGATGACTTGCGTGCATTAAGAAGGCAGAACAAAATTAGGACACCTTGGCCGCGTATCAAAATAGAGTCTGGGCGTGAGCCCCGGCATGTGTTTCAAAAAGTACTGGAAGTGTTAGGTGAAATTAACAGTTACCGCCTCAATATCGTAAAAACGGGTGGCATTACCGTCCTGCGTTTTCCTGGCAGGGATATTACGCCTAATAAGGTGTTCAGTGTGGTTGTCCGTTTGAGGCAGGAATTGGCTTTATTGCTGGCAAAACGCAAAAACAGCAGAATAAAAAAGAAAAGCTCAATTCAGGGTAATAAAACGTCAAACCATGTTTATGCAGCGCTTTCAGAAGTTTCTATTGCTATTGAAGAAACACTGGGTCTACGGGGAGTTACACCGTCTGAAGTTTATACGCGCAGCTTACAGGTCATTCGTCTGGTGCAATTTTTACGTCGTAGTCAAAGTTTGCCACAAGATGTGCCTATACCTGCTTTGACCCAAGGTAATTTCCCCAAATTATTGGTTATTACCGTGCTTTTGCCGGTGGTGGTTATGATGATGAACGTAATATGACACTAGAGCTCTGGAAGCAGCGGGTAGCACTTGATTTTAAAATTCTTTTACAACAACGCCCGGACTATCTTCAAATTCGTTATAAGGAATAACCACAACAGATAATCAAGCTAAAGAGGCTATTGGCAATGAAACGGCTAGCCCAGTTTTTAATTATCAAGCTTTAAGTCAACGATTATTGAACGATAATGAACTGATAACGAAGGTCATCACCGAGTTTTTAAAGGATATTCCCCAACAGATTGATGAACTAAAACGGGTTATTGAGGCCAACGATATGCAAGCGACGGCAACGTTGGCGCATAAACTTAAAGGTGCGGCTGCTAATGTGGGTGGTATGGTATTTAATGACTACGCTTGTAAAATAGAATTAGCTGGAAAAGCAGGTGAAGATGAGAGTGTTAAAAATAATATGCGAGCAATAGAAAAAAACTTTGTTCAGCTTAAGCAGGCAATGGAAGAATATCAGCGATGAAATTATTAATCGCTGAAGATGATACCACTTCACGCTTAATGCTAAGTTCAGTCACTGCTAAGTGGGGGTACGAGGTTGTCGTTGTAGAAGATGGTGATACTGCTTGGAAAATTTTACAGGAGCCAGATGCGCCACTTTTGCTGTTGCTCGATTGGGAAATGCCCGGAATCAATGGACTGCAATTGTGCAACCGTATACGACAACTCGAAAGTAATAATCCACCCTATATTATTTTGTTAACTGCTCGGCGTGAAACCAATGATATTGTGGCTGGCCTTAATGCGGGTGCCAATGAATACATCGCCAAACCGTTCGACCATGCTGAATTAAAAGCCCGCCTTGATGTTGGCAAACGCATGCTGGGTTTGCAAAGTGAACTTGCTACGGCGCTGTCACGTTTACAACTTACCTCGAGTGTATTTTCGTCTACACATGAAGGTATTATTATTACCGACCCCAAAGGTTGCATTCTTGAAGTTAATGATGCCTTTACTCACATTACTGGATACAGCCGTGATGAGGTTTTGGGAAAGAACCCGCGTATTTTATCATCGGGGCATCAAGGGGAAGCGTTTTATAAAGCTATGTGGGATGAAATACTGAATAATGGAAATTGGTCAGGTGAAATATGGAATCGGCGTAAAAATGGCGAAGTCTATGCTGAGACACTAAGTATTAGTGCTGTGGCAGATAAACAAAAAAACATTGAGAAGTATGTTGCTATTTTTTCCGACATTACGATACAAAAATATAATCAGAAGAAACTTGAGCATATCGCACACCATGATGCATTAACGGACTTGCCTAACCGGTTGTTATTCGCCGATCGTTTAGAGCAGGCAATGCTTTATGCAAGGCGACGTAAACAGTGTTTTGCATTAGCGTATCTTGATTTGGATAATTTTAAGCCAGTTAATGATACCTACGGTCATGCCGCAGGTGATCAATTGCTGGTTACGATAGCAAAGCGCATAAAGTATCTGCTGCGTGAAAGCGATACCCTTGCCCGTTTGGGTGGCGATGAGTTTGTTATTATTGTTAATGACCTCCATCACTGCAAAGACAGTTTGCCGCTCATTACCAAAATACTGGAGGCCATTGCGCAGCCTATTCGAGTGGGTGAGTTAACGCTTCATGTAACGGCGAGTATCGGTATTAGCTATTATTCAAAGACCATTTTGATAGATGCCGAACAACTTTTAAAGCAGGCCGATCAAGCTATGTATAAAGCCAAACAGGCCGGTAATAATCGCTACACTGTTTTTGATGGAATAGAAGATTAACCGGCCCCTGTGTATTTATGTAGTCCAGCTGCAGTACAGCGAAACCAGAAATTCAGAAAAAAAAAGCCCCTGTAGTTGCATACAGGGGCTTTTTACCCGATTAAACTTCGGGATACTAAAACATTCGCTTATTTGTGAACGCCCAGTTTGTCTCTCCAACCCGGGAAGAGTGCATCAGCATCGTGCTCGAATGATTCGAATGCACGAGCAAATTCTTTATGCTCTTTTGCGTATTCAATTGGGTCTGCACCTTGTTTCCAGCAATCGTATGCTTGGTGTAAAGACTTCGCACCAGCGGCTGGAGAATCGATGTGACCGTATGAACCACCACCAGAAGTGTTGATTACATTACCATGACCTAAGTTTTCGAAGAAACCAGGTAGACGTAATGCATTCATACCACCAGAGATGATTGGAGTCGTTGGCTTCATGCCGTACCATTTTTGATAGAACTCAGGTCCCTGACACTCATCACGTTCAATCATGTATGCGATGATTTTATCTTCAGGACCACCTTCCATTTTACCGTAACCCATCGTACCTACGTGGATACCAGAAGCACCCATCAGACGAGAAAGCTTAGCTAAAACGTAAGCTGTGTAACCACGCTTAGATGATGGTGAAGTTACTGCACCGTGGCCTGCACGATGGTAATGTAAGTATTGGCTAGGATAGTTACGACGTGCCGTTGTCACCATACCTGGGCCACCAACATAACCGTCAACGAGGAAAGCAACGCGAGGTGCATTTTCACCAAACGTTTCAAGGATGTAGTCAGCACGGGCACACATTTCGTGGTGATCATCCGCTGTGATGTTAGCAGAGAATAATTTTGCTTCACCTGTTTCGTCCTGTGCTCGGTTCATTGCGTCAACAACTAAAGGCAGAACCTTTTTCATTGGGCAGAAAACCTGGTTGCCTTGAGGTTCATCATTTTTGATGAAATCGCCACCTAACCAGAACTGGTAAGCTGCATTTGCGAAAGGCTCAGGGCGTAAACCGAGTTTAGGTTTGATAATCGTACCGGCAATGTAACCACCGTCTTTGATAGGACGACCAAGCGCACGCCACATATCAGAGATATCCATTGAAGGACCATCAAATAATTGCAGCATTTTAGGTGGCACATAGAAGTCATACATTTGTGAGTTCTTGATATCACCCATGCCTTGGTTGTTACCAATCGCAAGTGTTAAGAAAGAAACAACCATGGTGCGACCATCAATGACGTTGCGATCGAACAATTCAATTGGGTAGGCGATCTTCATCAGGCCTTTGGCTTCATCGATGAAATAAACTAATGCATCAACACCTTTAGTGAAGTCATCTGTTGTTGAAACTTCAACATTAGTACCAGTCGAAGATTCAGCTGCAAAGTGAGCCGCCGCTTCCAGATAACCATAGCCTTCAGCAGGTACCATAGTGTAAGCAACTAACATGTGCTTGCCATCAGCAAGCAGTGTGTCTTCGTTTAAGCTAAGGTCTGAATAACGACCTGTTTGATCTAATAAAGCCATGAATGGACTCCTTTATTATTTATGAATTCGGTCTGACTGTATCGACACGGTCAGCCATGGTTTTGATGGCATTCTTTGCTGCGAATACGGTTTGCTTGTCAGAAAGTTTTGCGACTATACGCAGAATAATACATAATTAATACTCAGATATTTTGATAGATAAGATAAGTAATACCTTATGAATGTAACTTTCAGGCAATTAGAAGTGTTTGAGGCGGTGGCTCGGCTATTAAGCTATACGCTGGCGTCGAAGGAGCTGCATTTGAGCCAGCCTGCCGTTTCTATGCAAATCAAACAGTTAGAGGGAAGTACAGGCCTGCCTTTATTTGAGCAATTAGGACGAAAAATCTATTTAACTGAGGCTGGGCGGGAAATGTACCATTATTGCCGCAGTATTTCGCAGCAGTTGGAAGAGGCAGAAGAGGTGCTAGAGCAACTAAAAGGACTGAAAACAGGCCGGTTAGAAGTGACGGTAGCCACTACTGCTAATGCCTTTGCAACTAAAATGCTGGCGATGTTCAGCCAGCAGCATGAAGGGGTGACGGTCAGTCTGGATGTTACCAACCGTGAGCGCTTACTACGCCAGTTAGCTGAGAACGTGAAGGATCTTGCGATTATGGGGCGGCCACCAGAAGGCGCCGATCTGGTGACAGAGGCCTTTGCGGATAATCCGCTGGTGGTCGTCGCGGCACCCGACCATCCCCTTGCGCTTAACCGGCTTAAAGAACAGTCTATACCTTTATATAGGTTACAAGACCAAACCTTCGTGGTGCGTGAACAAGGCTCGGGCACCCGAACGGCAATGCAGCGTTTTTTTTCCGATCATGACATAACGGTCACCTCCAGCATGGAAATGAATGAAAATGAGGCCATTAAGCAATCCGTGCAGGCTGGAATGGGGCTCGGGGTGGTTTCCATTCATACTATTGAGCTGGAACTGGAAACAAAACGTCTGGTTATTTTAAATGTTGACCACTTTCCCATCATGCGGCATTGGTACCTTGTGCATCGGACAGACAAGCGTTTATCGCCCGTTGCACAGGCATTTCGCCAATTTGTACTTTCAAAAGCGAATGAGTTTGTTAAAGTGGACTATATGTTATAAGGTCGACTCATTCTAGGCGATAAAATAAGGTGGGTTGATACATACAGACCCAGATCAGTTGAAATTAATGGAACTTTAACTAAACTACCTAGTCATAAAAATTCATAATGAATAGATATTTAATATTTTGATGCCGGATTTGATAAAAAAAATAAGCATGTTTCTTTTGGTTATTTCACTTGGTTGGTTCCCCATCCAGGTTACCTTTGCAACATCGTTTGTTATGCCCGATAGCAATACAGCTCAGGCTGCCACAGCCGCATCGCACGCTACTCATAAGATTAAGTCCAATACCGATAAATCCATAGCACATTGTAATATGCACAAGGAACTTAAGGATTGTTGTTCTAATAACTCGGCATGCGAAAAAAGTGACCAAGATTGTGGCCACTGCTTGCATTTTATTGCCATGACACATGACCGGCAACAGACAATCTTTCTCCCGCTTTATGCTGTGCAAAATAGCTATGCTTATGCACTTAGCGGAATAACAAATATTTCAGCCTATCGCCCTCCGCGGTAGCATCCTCCACTCCCCAGATTTATTTTTCTTTTGTGATTAGGTTTGTAGTTTTAATGGCTGCAGATTGAAAGCGTTACTTAATATTATCAATTAGGAGCAGATTATGCCCTTTGTAGTGAAGCAACATGTATGGACAGTTGTATTAACCGTGTCTTTTCTGAGTGCAGGCAATGCCTTTGCAGCACAAGGCGGGTCGAATGCATTAACTCTGGAGCAGGCCGAAAAAATTGCCTTACAACGTGATGCAGTGCGTCGTGCAATTAAGTCAAAAGAGCGGGCTTTTCGTGAGCAGTCGGTGGCTGAAAATGCACTGCCAGACCCGCAACTTAAGGTAGGACTAATGAATGTCCCAACCGACAGTTATAAAATTGATCAGGAACCCATGACACAGAGCCAGATTGGGATTGTACAAATGTTCCCGCGAGGCGATACATTGGGAATACGTTCCAGTCGTGCCAGCCATGTTGCTGACGGCCAGCTATCAAAGTGGAATGATCGGGCGCTGGTGGTTCAGCGAGAAGTTCGCTTGAGTTGGCTGGAATTACATTACTGGAATAATGCCGAACAGGTTATTAGCAAGAACCGTGGACTGTTTGAACAACTGGTTAATATTACTCAGTCAAACTATGCGGCAGGCAGGCAGAAACAACAGGACGTCACTCGGGCACAACTGGAACTGGGTTTGTTGGTCGATAGAATCATCATGATTAAAAACATGCAAGAAAAGCAACGTGCAAAATTAGCACGCTGGTTGGGTGAAGAATATTTAACCGCTGCTATTAGTGCTGCGTTTCCTAGTTTTGAAGGGTTAGAAGAAAAGCCGGTTATTTTTTCACAACTGGCATTACACCCGAGTATGAGAGTTGAAGCTGCCCGTGTCGCGGTGAATGAAGACGGTGTGCAATTGGCAAAGCAGTCCTATAAACCCAGTTGGATGGTTGATTTAACCTATGGTTTTCGTGATGGCAACAATACGAATGGTAGCGAGCGTTCAGACTTCTTGTCGGCGATGGTTAAATTTGATTTACCGCTTTTCACTGGAAACGATCAGGATCGCAAAGTAGCGGCAAGCAAAGCTAAGTTAATGGCGGCACAGGATATGCGCGAAGATAAACTACGCCGTTTACAACGCATGCTGAATGATGAATATGCCAGTTGGCAACGTCTAACGCAGCGCATGGAACAATACTCCAATATTTTAGTTTCTAAAGCGAAACAGAATACTCGGGCGGCACTCAATGCCTACCAAACGGATAAGGGCGATTTTACAACGCTTATGCGAGCCAGTATTACTGAGCTGGAAACACAATTAAAAGCCTTACGAATACATGTAGACCATATAAAAGCAAAAGTAAAAGTACTTTATCTTTCTGGTCACTCTACAGGAGAATCAAAATGAAACGGATAGTAGTTATTAGCGTATTTTTATCATTCACTGTTTTGTTAAGCGCGTGCAGCGGTGACGAAACAGCAACGTCAAGTGACGCGACAATGGATAGCAGTGCCGCAGACAAAAAAGAACGTAAAGTTTCGTATTGGGTTGCACCGATGGACCCCAGTTATCGACGAAACAAACCGGGTAAATCCCCGATGGGAATGGATCTAACGCCGGTTTATGACGATGGCGAAGACGGCTCTGTAGTTAAAATAAATCCGGCAGTTGTTAATAATCTGGGTGTACGTACTGCTTTGGTTGAGCAAGGTCGCTTAGGTCGATTGATTAACACGGTTGGTTATGTTTCTTATGATGAATCTAAGCTAAGCCATGTACACGCAAGAACCGATGGCTGGATTGAGAAACTGTATGTGAATTCAGAAGGTGAAAACGTTAAGAAGGGTGATATTTTATATAAACTTTATTCACCGACATTAGTGAATGCACAGGAAGAATATCTACAGGCTATGCGTAGTGGAAATAAAATATTGATGTCGGCATCCTTTGAACGTCTGGAAGCATTAGGAATATCAAAAGCGCAAATTAGTCAGTTACGCCGGACACGTAAAGCACGCCAGACAATTGATATTTATGCACCACAGGATGGTATTGTGGCGCGCTTAAATGTACGCCAAGGTATGTATATTAAACCGGCAACTGAAATTATGAGCCTAGCCGATTTATCCAGCGTATGGCTGCTAGCGGATGTGTTTGAAAAACAAACGGCTTGGGTTAAAACAGGTAACACAGCAGATGTTCGTTTGTCGTACTTGCCAGGACGTGAATGGGAAGGTGAAGTTGAATATATTTATCCTGCACTTGATAGCAAAACGCGAACTTTAAAAGTACGCTTGCATTTTGATAATCCAGGTGAAGCACTCAAACCTAATATGTTTGCAAAAGTCCGCATTTATGGTGGCTTTAAAGATAACTTAACTTATATACCGCATGAAGCATTGATTCGTACCGGTGATGAAGAACGAGTTATTCTTAGCCTAGGCAAAGGCCGATTTAGTTCTCGTGTAGTGGTTGCTGGTATGGAATCGGGCAATTATGTTGAAATACAAGAAGGTCTGACACCGGGCGAAGTGGTTGTTGTTTCCGGTCAGTTCTTAATTGATTCAGAAGCCAGCACCAAAGCCAGTGTGATGCGCATGGGTGAAGGTGATGCAGACAAATCAAAAGAAAAGTCAGATTCAATGGAAACCGGTAAAGCGGTAATGGGAATGGGTAAAGTGAAAAGCATTATGGCCGGTCACGGTATGCTCACACTCGAACATGAACCCATTGAGTCTTTAGGCTGGCCAGCAATGACGATGGACTTCACAACGGTAGGCGGTGTGGACTTATCAAACATTAAGGCCGATCAAGCCGTTCATTTCGAATTGCAAAAGCAAACTGATGGCGACTATAAAATTACAGCCATCAAACCAGCTGAATAAAGCAGCGTTAAATCAAGGAGTAATAAAATGATTGAATCAATTATTCACTGGTCCATTCGCAACCGCTTTATGGTGTTAGTGATGACCGCTGTACTGGTTGTTGCCGGCATTGCATCGATTAGGGCAACCCCGTTGGATGCGATCCCTGACCTGTCAGATGTACAGGTTATTATTAAAACCAACTTTGCTGGCCAGTCTCCGCAGGTGGTTGAAGATCAGGTCACTTATCCATTAACGACTGCAATGTTATCAGTACCAAAGGCAAAAAATGTAAGGGGTTATTCTTTCTTTGGTGACTCGTATGTTTATGTCATATTTGAAGATGGTACCGATCCCTACTGGGCACGCTCACGCGTACTGGAATACTTAAGCCAGGTAGCGAGTAAGCTACCGGCTGCGGCACGCCCAGAGTTGGGTCCAGATGCGACCGGGGTGGGTTGGGTATATCAATATGCGCTGGTCGACCGTACCGGAAAAAATGACTTGTCTCAGTTACGTAGCCTACAAGACTGGTTCTTAAAGTATGAATTGCAAACCGTGCCAGGCGTATCAGAAGTGACAACCGTGGGTGGTATGGTCAAACAATATCAAGTGGTGTTGGATCCCGATCGCCTGCGAGCTTATAACTTACCGTTAGCTAAAATTCGTATGGCGATTAAACGGGCCAACCAGGAAGTGGGTGGCTCGGTGATTGAAATGGCCGAAGCAGAATACATGATTCGTGCAACAGGCTATATACAGAATGAAGAAGATCTTCGGCAGATACCACTCGGTATGAATAAAAATGGTGTGCCCATCCTGCTAAAGGATGTGGCGGAAGTGCATATTGGCCCCCAATTACGTCGTGGTATTACCGAACTCAATGGCGAAGGTGAAGTGGTTGGCGGTATTATCGTGATGCGCTTTGGTGAAAATGCCATGACCACGATTCAAGGTGTAAAGGACAAACTGGAAGAACTTAAAAAGGGTTTGCCTGACGGCGTGGAAGTTGTTGAAGTCTATAATCGGGCTTCGCTTATTCAACGTGCAGTGGATACATTGAACCTGAAACTGGTCGAAGAATTTATTGTTGTGGGACTGGTTTGTATTATCTTTCTATTCCATTTTCGTTCAGCATTGGTGGTTATTTTATCCTTACCGGTTGGTATTTTAGTCGCTTTTATCGTTATGAAATCTCAGGGAATGAATGCAAACATTATGTCACTCGGTGGTATCGCGATTGCGATTGGTGCGATGGTGGACGCGGCCATTGTCATGATCGAGAATGTGCACAAGCATTTTGAAAAAGAAGAGGTCAACGACAAAAATCGTTGGGAAGTGATTGCGCGAGCCTCGGTTGAAGTCGGGCCGCCGTTATTTTTCTCATTGCTTATTATTACACTGAGTTTTTTACCTGTTTTTAGTTTGGAAGCACAGGAAGGTAAGTTATTTGCGCCACTTGCATTTACTAAAACATTTGCAATGGCCGCAGCAGCAGGTTTGTCAATTACACTGGTGCCGGTGCTAATGGGTTATTTTGTTCGGGGTAAAATTATTCCTGAAAAGAAAAATCCGATTAACCGAGCTTTAATTGCTATTTATCGCCCGTTTATTGATATGGTATTAAAATACCCTGCACGTATTTTATTGGTAGGTGTCGCGGTTGTTGCATCGGGTGCTCTGCCACTTTCAAATATTGGTTCGGAGTTTATGCCAGATCTGGATGAAGGTGATTTGATGTATATGCCAACAACCTATCCGGCTATTTCAATTGGTAAAGCGCAGCAACTTTTACAGCAAACCGATAAGCTGATTAAAACAGTACCGGAAGTTAAAACGGTGTTTGGTAAAATTGGTCGTGCAGAAACAGCAACCGATCCAGCACCTCTAACCATGATTGAAACAACCATTCAGTTAAAGCCAAAGAGTGAGTGGCGAGAAGGGATGACAACCGAAAAGCTCAAGCAGGAGTTCAGGGATTTAATCAAAATACCGGGGCTAACCAATGCTTGGGTTATGCCGATTAAAACACGGATTGATATGCTGGCAACGGGTATTAAAACCCCGGTGGGCATCAAGGTGGCGGGTTCTGATCTTAAAGTAATACAAAAGATTGGTAAGCGTCTTGAAGAAATTATTAAACCGATCCCTGGTACGGCCTCTGTTTATTCCGAGCGGGTTGCAGGCGGGCGTTATGTTGTTGTTGATATTGATCGTGTCGCTGCAGCTCGTTATGGCTTAAACATTGCCGACGTGCAGGACGTTGTTAAAACAGCAGTGGGGGGTATGAATGTTTCACAATCAGTAGAAGGTCAAGAGCGTTATCCGATTAATGTGCGTTATCAAAGTGATGTGCGTGATTCATTGGAAAAATTACGCAATTTGCCGATTGTTACTCCGATGGGAGCAAATATTCCATTAGGTGAAGTGGCCGATGTACGGATCGAATCCGGTCCGGGCTTAATCAAAAGTGAGAATGCACGCCTTAATGGTTGGACGCTGGTCGATATTCAGGACCGAGATTTGGGTTCTTATGTTGCCGAAGCGCAACGCGTTGTTAAGGAACAACTTGAACTCCCTGCGGGCTATTCACTGGCATGGTCTGGGCAATATGAGTATATGGTGCGCGCTAAGGAACGTTTAAGTGTGGTGGTGCCGTTTACGCTGTTTATTATTCTGCTCCTACTGTATATAAACTTCCGTAATATGACTGAAGTGCTTATTATTATGGGTACTTTACCAATGGCATTGGTGGGCGGCATTTGGTTATTATACTGGCTGGACTATAATATGTCGGTAGCTGTTGGGGTTGGCTTTATTGCCCTCGCTGGCGTTGCGGTAGAAATTGGCGTGGTGATGCTGGTTTATTTAAATCAGGCTTACAAACGCTTGCATCATCGCTCTGAACGTGAGCATCGGTTAACAATGGATGAATTGCGTGAAGCGGTGGTTGAAGGTGCATTAATGCGTGTGCGTCCTATTATTATGACAGTTGCAGCAATTTTTGCCGGATTATTACCCATTATGCTCGGTAGTGGTACGGGGTCGGAAGTAATGCGACGTATTGCGGCGCCGATGGTAGGTGGGATGGTAAGTGCGACAATTCTAACTTTAGTTGTAATCCCAGCGGTGTTTTTCTTATGGAAGCAGCGTGAAGTTAGAAAGAGTTAAAATTGTCTAACTAAGCCCTCGCAGCTTCTGCCGCGAGGGCTATCTTTCTAACTATGTTTTCTTAATTTAAACCAGAGAGTTTAAAATGAAAAAAATGCTATTTATTTTTGCTATTAGTTTTGTACTTGTATCGTGTTCCAAAGAAGAACCGTCTAAATCGGTTACTTCAGAAAGTACGGCGGTGGTTGCGGTAAAGCCAGTAATAACTAACGTAACACCGATGCCGGCTTCTCAGGCTGACTTTGATTTTTCGAAGATGGCCTTAGGTGGCAAGTTGTTTAAACAAAATTGTGCAACATGCCATGGCGACAATGCAGAAGGTACGCCAGACTGGCGCAAGCGAAACCCAGATGGAACATTAAAACCACCGCCATTAAATGGAACGGCGCATACGTGGCATCATTCGAAAGAATTATTGATGTCGATTATTACCATGGGCACGGCTAATCAGGGCGGAAATATGCCGGCTTGGGGTGATAAATTGTCACAACAGGAAATAGACGCTATTTTAACTTGGGTGCAATCAAAATGGCCTGAGGAAATTTATACAAGCTGGCTTGAAATTAATCGGCGATAGCACCATTAAACAGAAACATAATTGAATTTTTGGAGAAATTTATGTACGGATTTAGCACCACATTCTCAGGTAGTTTTGATGATGCCATTACAAAAGTAACGGATGAACTGCAAAAAGAAGGTTTTGGCGTTTTAACCGAAATTAATGTTAAAGCGGTGATGAAAAAGAAGCTGGATATTGATAAACGTCCCTATACAATTCTGGGAGCGTGTAACCCTGTGCTTGCGAACCAAGCAATTACAGCGGAGCCTGATATTGGCTTATTGTTACCCTGTAATGTACTGGTACGTGAAGAAGAAAACGGTGAAATCAACATTGCCTTTATGGACCCTTCTGCAGTCTTAACTTTGGTTGAAAAAGATGGCATTGCTGAGTTAGCCGTAGAAGTAAAAACGCGTTTAGAACGTGTTCGTGATGCACTTTAAGCTAAGGGTGTAATGAGTTAGCCAGTTGTATTTAGGCTGCCTTTTTCGGGTAAAGCACACTTAACATGTCATGCAATTGAGTTTGAATTTCAGTGTTAATCTCAGTGAGTTCTTCTTTATCCAAGCCTAGCAGTTCAAGTGTTCCCGGGTGGATAATCTGGTTATCTCCGGTTATGGCCGTGTCTTTTTGCATATTCGCCACAACATTGGCAACTTTTAAAATTGCTGTTTCCATTGGGAAATGCAGGGCGGCTTTGTTTGTTTGTTGCAGTTGAATGGGTTCAATAAAAGAGTCAGGTAGATGCCATTTTCGAATGAGTGCGGCACTTAAATCACTTTGACTAAAGCCGAATACATTAATTTGTAAATCGTGGTGAGGTTTATTTGAATCACGCGAAAGTTCTAAAACTTGCCGGGTGATGGCGGGTGCTGCCAGCGCCATAATCAGCAGGCCAATGTCGTGCAAGATACCGCAAGTGAATAAACGCTCACTATTGGACAGGTTAATTTTTTTTGCAATTAGCTGGGCAGCGGTGGCCGTGGCAATACTATGAGACCAGAAAATATCTGGGTTGAGAATATCAGAAGGTATTTTACTGTACTTGCTAATAACGCAAGTGGCAAAAACAAGATCGCGTAACTGGCGAATGCCCATTACTGTAATGGCCATTGGGATAGTTTCAATCGAGGATGGAAAGCCATAGAAAGGGCTGTTTACAATTTTTAGTAAACGTATGGTTAGCCCAGCATCCTGACGGATGACGTCGCCAATATCAGCGGCACTGCAATTTGGATCGTTAACCATATCGTTTAGTTGAAAAACGATTTCGGGCAGTGAGACTAATTCGATGTTATTGCTTAAGAGTGAATCGGGGGTTAGGGTCATGCTTTAATGTTTCCTTCATCCTTGTAAGATTTATATCATATAGGAATAATATCTAATGAGTATAGACTAATAATAGAATGAGTCTGTGCTTGTTAATACTGAAAGATCCCGAAAATATAAAATTGGGTTTGGATTAAGCACTTACTGATATTTTTGTAGGGATTTACCTACATTTTATACATTAATAACAGAGGAATTAGAAATGCCAAATACATCGTTTACTTTTTCAATTGAAGGAATGAAATGCGGAGGCTGTGTCTCTGCTGTTGAAACGGCCTTAAATGAGCTCGGCAATGTTGACGATATAAAAGTGAGCCTTGAGCAACATCAGGTGACCGTTTCATCTTCACGAGCCGCTGACGAAATAGCGCAAGCGATTACCGCTGCGGGTTTCCCTGCATCTGCGGTATAAACAAGCTTAAGCATTTTAAAATAAAAGGCAAAAGCCTATGTCCGTAAAACGTTTTTCCATTGGTGGAATGAGCTGTGCTGGCTGTGTTGCCAGTGTTGAAAAAGTATTAAAAACAGTAACGGGTGTTGAGTCATCCGCGGTTAATTTTGCGGAGCATACCGCTGATATTGAAGGCGACTTTTCTGTCGAAGATTTAATTAAGTCAGTTCAGGATGCTGGCTATGATGCTGCCTTACTTGAATCAGAAGAAGACAATTCAGAAAAAGAAGCGGCTGAGTTTGAATACTATCGTTCGTTGGTAAAAAAATATACATTGGCCGCAGTGGTTGGCGTGCCGCTTTTTGTTTTAGGCTTGAGCGGCTTATTGCCAGAATTAACAACCAGTAGTGGGCAGATTATCTGGTTTATCATTGGTGTTATCACCGCGTTTGTTATGTGGTATTCCGGTGGGCATTTCTTTACGGGCGCGTGGAAATCATTTAAACATCATAGTGCTAATATGGACACGCTTATTGCTTTGGGTACAGGCACGGCCTGGTTGTATTCGATGGTCATCGTGTTTTTTCCAGATATTGTCCCAAGCCTAGCACAACATGCTTACTTTGAAGCGGCTGCAATTATTATTGCATTGATTAACTTTGGCTCGGCGTTAGAAATTAAAGCCCGCGGCAAAACATCAGAAGCGATTAAACGTTTAATTGGCTTGCAACCAAAATTGGCACGGGTGATCCGTGATGGTGTTGAACAGGATATCGAAATATCAAAAGTTGGTTTAGACGAAACTGTCCGCGTGCGTCCGGGTGAAAAGATCCCGCTTGATGGTGTTGTGATAGAAGGGCGTTCGAGCGTGGACGAATCGATGTTAACCGGTGAGCCTTTACCCGTGAGCAAGCAAAGCCGTGATCAAGTCTTCGGTGGCACGCTAAACAAAACAGGTTCATTCCTGTTTCAAACGAAAAAAATCGGTAAAGATACCGCACTAGCACAAATTATAGAGCTAGTACGCAAGGCACAAAATTCAAAGCCCGCTATCGGCCGTTTAGCCGATAAAATATCTTCATATTTTGTGCCGACGGTGATGATTTTTGCCGTTCTCACTTTTTTAACTTGGTATAACTTTTCAGGCCTATCGGTGAGTTACGCGGTCGTCGCGATGATGACGGTACTTATTATTGCCTGCCCTTGTGCGTTGGGCTTAGCAACACCCATTTCAATTATGGTAGGGGTAGGGAAGGCGGCCGAGCATGGTATTTTAATTCGTCATGGTGATGCATTGCAGCAAGCAGGGAAAATCGACATCGTTGTATTGGATAAAACCGGCACGGTAACGTTAGGTAAACCTGAATTATTGCAGATACTACCAGCAGAAAATCAGGACAAGCAGGCGCTATTACAGTTAACGGCCAGCCTTGAAGCGGGATCGGAACATCCATTAGCGCAAGCGGTATTAGAAAAAGCCGTAGAAGAAAAGCTGGCTTTGGTATCGGTTGAAGATTTTGAAGCAATCGAAGGTTTTGGTATTAAGGCCAGAGTGAATAACGACATTATTTTTCTTGGTAATGAAAATTTAATGCGTCGGGAAAATGTTAATTTGGAGAAATGGCAGGATAAAATCACCGACTTAACATCAAAAGCACAAACACCGGTTTTTGTTGCGCGTGAAAATAAATTATTAGGTTTATTAGGTATTGCAGATCCAATAAAAGAAGATTCGCAAAAAGCCATTCAACGATTCCATCAGGCAGGTTTAAAAGTGGTTATGTTAACCGGCGACGATAAACGCACGGCTGCGGTTATTGCTAAGCAAGTGGGTATTGATGAAGTAATGGCAGAAGTGTTGCCAGCGGATAAGCAAATAAAAGTAATCGAATTACAGCAACAAGGTAAAATAGTCGCAATGGTCGGCGATGGTATTAACGATGCCCCCGCACTGGCTCAAGCCGATGTGGGCTTTGCGATTGGCACCGGAACCGACGTGGCAATAGAAAGCGCAGACATCGCGCTGATGCGTGGTTCGTTAAATAGTGTAATGGACGCCATTCAAATATCAAATGCAACGATTAAAAATATTTGGCAAAATTTGTTTGGTGCTTTTATATATAATATTTTAGGTATTCCTGTTGCAGCAGGTTTGCTATTTCCATTGATAGGTGTTTTATTAAACCCAATGATAGCCGGTGCGGCAATGGCAATGTCATCGGTAACAGTGGTAACAAATGCAAATCGTTTACGTTTCTTTAAACCCAGTGGGGACGATTGATAATGGATATAATCATTAACATTGGTGGTTTTATCTTGATAGGAATGATAATTTGGTGGTTCTGGTTATCGGGTAAAAAATAGATTTTAAATTAAGGTGTTCATATGTCTTGGTGGGGAAAAATAGTAGGTGGTGGTTTTGGCTTCTTAATGGGGGGGCCATTGGGTGCCATTTTAGGTGCGTCATTTGGGCATCAGTTTGATAAAGGCATGAACCAGGATTTTGATGGCATTGGTTATCAGGCACAGGAGCGTACCCAACTTGCTTTTTTCAGTGCTGTTTTTTCGGTTATGGGGCATGTTGCCAAAGCCGATGGACGCGTTACCCCAGACGAAATAGAAGTGGCTCGTACAATGATGCAGCAAATGTCACTGAATGAGCAGCAACAGAAAGTTGCAATCGAATTATTTAATCAGGGTAAACAAAACGATTTTGATTTAGACGGGGTTTTACACCAGTTTAAACAGGAATGCCATCGTCATGCAACGCTGCTACAAATGTTTATCGAAGTACTGCTGCATGCTGCTTATGCCGATGGTTTGATGCACCCAAAAGAAAAAGAACTGCTTAAACATATTACGATAACATTAGGCTTCTCATCGATTAAGTTCCAACAACTTGACGATATGGTGCGGTCACAACGCAGCTTTCATCAAGGTGGCGGGCAAGGCTACCAGCAAACGCCAACACGCGACATGCTAAAAGATGCTTATGGAATGTTAAATGTATCCGAGTCATCAACCGATGCGGAAGTTAAAAAGTCTTACCGCCGTCTGATGAACCAGCATCATCCCGATAAATTAGTTTCTAAAGGCATGCCAGAAGAAATGGTGAAAATGGCGACCGAAAAGACCCAGGAAATTAAAGCGGCTTATGATTTAATTAAGAAGTCTCGGAAGTGAGGAAGCTTACTTTTTGCCCACATGTGTTTAAATAATAGAGGTTTGTGATCAAATAGCTTGTAAAAATTAAAAGAAATATGCATTTTAGTTATAACTTAAAAGCAAGGAGGCACACTATGCCAAAAATATATGAATATTTCGGAATTGTAATATTCTTCATATAGTAATGAACGTGAACAAATACAAATACATATACATGGAAAATATAATGGTAAAGAAATGAAGGCGGAAATACATTTGCTGAATGGGAAAATCAAGAAGATAGTGCTTAAAGATAAAGGGCGAGACTTAGATGCTGCTAAACGTAAAGAATTTGAAGGCTTCGTTAATTTTTATGCAACAGATATAGTGGAAAAGTGGGTAGATTATTTTGTAAAGAAAAAACATATAACGCCCAAACATATTACTCAAAGGGTGCGTAATGTCAGAACTATCGGTTAAATCAGCTGAACACAAGATTGGGCATATATTGGATATTGAGTTTAATGACGGACATCATGAGTGCGTAGATTTTTCAAAATTCATTTTTACAAATGGGCATGCTGATTACGATAAATATAAATCGATTTCAGAATTCCTGAAATATGAAATAATTGACGGTAATTTGAATTGGGATGACTACAGGATGCTCTTCCCTGTAGACGATTTGTACCATAATAAAATTGTTAAGAATAATTAATCATCATGAGTACACCCGATATTAGTAAATAATATCGGATGTTTAAATCAGTTACAAATAACGCCCGGCCGCTGCCACGGTAACCACAATCAAACCAATCACGGTATTGGTACCTACCAACACACGGATCTGATTTAATCGTTTACCACCTTCAGGCCAGTTCTCATCTGCAATGGCCTGCTTTAAGCGTTTGTAAGGGGCGAAGAAAACGTGCAGGTAAAGCAGAATCATTACAATGCCCAGGCCATTCATCGTGTGGACAAATGTCGGTGCGTTTTCAAACCCCTGGTAAAATGTAAAAACCATCATGTAACCGGTTATCGGAAGCAAGATCACCGCAGCCCACACATACGGGAAAAAGCGGCTAAACACACCCACCCATAATTTAAGGCGAACCGGCGGTTCGAGTTGCGCCGCGGCCGTGGGGCGCAATACAACATAAGCAAAAAACATGCCTCCAACCCAGATAACAGCGGCAAGTACGTGTAGTGCAAGTAATATATATGATGGCATTTTATTTTCCCAAATAAGTTTAAAGAGTTAGTTTATTTATTTTCTGGTGTTTTATTATTTAGTATTTCTTTGCTGGGTGCATTTTTTAAAAGCCACAGGCGGATTATTTTTGTCAGTTGCGCATTGTTACTTTGATAAAAGTGGTCGGCACCTTTTATCATTACTTGTTTGTACTTTGGATTGGCTTTTTGCCCAGCCTTTAAACGTTTTTTAGAAAAGCGAAGTACCGAGTCCAGATCTTGGCTGCCGTAAATATCGAGTACGGGTATATTTTTAATCTCACCCAATTTTTTTACATTATTTAATTCTTTACTTTTTGGCTCGTTGGGCATGCTAATCGCAATATAGGCACGCACCGTGGAGTCAGGCTTTGTAGTTAGATACTGATTTGCCATGGTTGTTCCCATGCTATGTGCTGCAATAACAATATTTTGTATATTTTTCTGCTTTAAAAATTGAACAGCAGCATTAAAACGGCTGTTCACTTCTTTAAGCAATGGGATGTAGTCTTTGCTGGCTTTGTCATTGCCTAAAACAGGCATTTGAATACTGAGCGTTGCCCAGCCATGATCGGGTAATTCTGTTCTAGTGGGCAGGATCACATCTGGCCAGTTAGGGTGAACACCAATGCCGTGCACTACGATAAGTGCGCCTTCTGTTTTTGTGGTTGTGCTCTCTGTAAAAAGCGCTAAGAACTTATTCTTGCCGTCTTCCAGCCAAATGGCTTCGCCGGTCATAATACTGTCGACGATTTGATCGGCCCAGCGCTTCTCTTTGGCTAAATTAGAAGCCAGCAGAGAATGGCTAAAGATCAGCAAAAAAGCAGAATTTAGTAATAAAATCATGTGTTTATGAATTTTTAAGTTAAACATTTTCCCCACCATTGGAGTGACTGATCATTTTTATACTATATATATGTCTTTTCTGCTGTGCAAATGAGACCGCTGAAAGGCTGAAATAATTCGCGCAATCAGGTAAAGTGTCGCTTCCAATTTTTTCGTGGCCAGAGCCGCGTCAAAAACCTTTAAATATTGAGGTTATGGCGCGTTCAGGTTAAACACTATGGCTGTGACAGCGTAACTATTTAGAGGCGAATACTATGGCAGACTTTAAAATTGCCCCATCCATCTTATCTGCGGACTTTGCGATCCTAGGACCCGAAGTTGATAACGTTCTTAAATCCGGTGCCGATATCGTGCACTTTGATGTAATGGACAATCACTACGTGCCAAATTTAACCATTGGCCCCTTGGTTTGCGATGCGTTACGTAAGCATGGCGTGACAGCAGACATTGATGTGCACTTAATGGTAAAACCTGTTGATCGCATTATCCCTGATTTTGCCGCCGCTGGCGCAAGCTACATCACGTTCCACCCAGAAGCGTCTGAACATATTGATCGTACATTACAAATGATCCGTGAATTAGGTTGTAAGTCTGGTTTGGTTTTTAACCCGGCAACGCCACTGGATTGTTTAAAACATGTGCTGGATAAAGTCGATGTGATTTTACTGATGTCGGTGAACCCGGGTTTTGGTGGCCAGAGCTTTATTCCTGAAACTTTAAACAAGCTTCGAGAAGCGCGTAAAATCATTGATGACAGTGGTTTTGATATTCGCCTAGAAATTGATGGCGGTGTTAAAGTGGACAACATTCGAGAAATTGCTGAAGCAGGTGCCGACATGTTCGTCGCTGGTTCCGCCATCTTCAATGCGAAGAACGACAAGGACGCCAATGTTTATGATTCCGTGATTAAACAAATGCGTGATGAGTTAGCGAAAGCGTAGAAGAGTTATTCACTAAGCCGTCATATCCGCGAAGAGCCTGTTCCCAGCGAAGGCGAGGACGGGTATCCAGAGTTCTTAAAATAAAGCCTTATTTATTTTATCTAGATTCCCGCATATGCGGGAATGACGAGCGGTGTTTATTCTAATGTGTAGACTGATTTTACATCAACAAATAAAATAGTAAAAAGCATGATTAAAAAACCCGAAATGATCCTTATCGATGTCGACGGCACCTTGGTTGATAGCGTTCCCGACCTCGCCTATTGCGTAGACGAAATGATGAAGCAACTTGACATGCCAATGCATGGCGAAGCCAAAGTACGTGAATGGGTGGGCAATGGTGTCGAGCGTTTAACTCGCCGTGCGTTAATTGGCCAGCTAGACGGTGAACCGGACGAAGCACTCTTCGAAAAAGCCTATCCTATTTTTATGGCCCTCTATGCAGACAACACCAGCAAACGGAGTATGCTGTACCCCGGTGTTGCCGAAGGTCTTGCCTACTTAAAAACAAGCGGTATCAAACTCGGTTGTGTTACCAATAAAGCTGCGCAATTTACTGTACCGTTACTCAAGGACTTAGGCATTTTCGAGAAATTCGAAATTGTAATCAGTGGTGATACTCTGGCAAAGAAAAAACCGGATCCGATGCCTTTATTGCACGGAGCCGAGTTTTTCAACGTAAAGCCTGAAAATGCAATGATGCTGGGTGACTCGGTGAGTGATGTTAAGGCTTCCCGCGCAGCAGGCTTTCAGATAGTATGTATGTCGTATGGTTATAATCATGGCGTGGATATTCGTGAATCGAATCCCGATGCGGTGATAGATAGCATGGTGGAATTACAAGGTTTACTTGAAGCGAATTAAAACCAGCAAAATAAAGTTGAAGAAAATGAAAAACTATTTACACAACAATGAATGTTGGCGAGGCCAGTAGCCAAAGCAAATTTTTTTATGTGTAACTATTTTCATTCGGGATTTCAACATGATGGAACACCAGCAAATAACAGAATCCATTTTTACTGACCTTGTGCAGCAGGGCTTTAACCGCATACCTCTGGTGCGTCAGGTACTTGCCGATTTAGACACGCCTTTAAGTACTTATCTTAAACTGGCCAATGGCCCGTATTCCTATTTGTTCGAGTCTGTTCAGGGTGGCGAAAAATTTGGTCGTTATTCCATTATTGGTTTGCCCTGTCGTCAGCAGATCCGAATCTTTGGTAAAAAGATTAGCATTTATGAAGATAGCAACTGTATCGCAACGATTGAACAAGACGATCCACTGCAATGGATAGAAGACTTCCATAAAAAATTTAAAGTAGCTGAGCTGCCAGACTTGCCGAGGTTTACCGGTGGTTTAGTTGGTTACTTTGGTTACGATACTATTCGCTATATTGAACCGCGCTTAGGCGACTGCCCTAATGACGACCCACTGAATGTCCCTGATATTTTATTAATGGTATCAGACGAAGTATTGGTGTTTGATAATCTGGCGGGTAAATTATTTCTAATTCACTATGCCAACCCTGAAAATAAAAACGCTTATAAAAAAGGCTGTGCTCGGTTAGAAGAACTTATTGCGCAGTTACAAAACAGTGTGCCGCGCGTACCGCTGGCTAAACCGTCTATAGTTAAAGAATCAGATTTTAAATCCGGTTTTACCGAAGAAAAATTTAAGCAAGCGGTGCTTAAAGCAAAAGAATACATTGTCGAAGGCGATGTGATGCAAGTGGTGTTATCGCAACGCATGTCCATTCCTTATTCTGCGCCGCCACTGGATTTGTATCGTTCATTGCGTAGTTTAAATCCGTCACCTTATATGTACTATCTGGATTTAGGCGACTTTCATATCGTCGGCTCGTCACCAGAAATATTAGTACAGGTAGAAGATGATATGGTAACGGTACGGCCGATTGCCGGTACCCGTCCACGAGGCCAAACGACTGAACAAGATATGCAATTAGAAAAAGATTTATTGGCTGACCCAAAAGAAATAGCAGAACACTTAATGTTGATTGATTTAGGCCGCAATGACATTGGCCGCATTGTGCAAACCGGCACAGTGGAAGTAACCGATAAAATGGTTATTGAGCGTTATTCACACGTCATGCATATTGTGTCCAATGTTGCCGGAAAAATAAAACCCAACATGTCGGCAATGGATACCTTGCGTGCAACCTTTCCGGCCGGTACTTTGTCTGGCGCACCTAAAATTCGCGCAATGGAAATTATTGACGAATTAGAGCCAGTCAAGCGAGGCGTGTACGGTGGCGCGGTGGGTTATTTATCGTGGAATGGTAATATGGATACCGCCATTGCTATTCGCACTGCAGTAATAAAAGATAATGTGCTACACATTCAAGCCGGTGCCGGTGTGGTTTATGACTCAGTGCCACAAAGTGAATGGGATGAAACCATGAATAAAGGCCGCGCTGTATTTAAAGCGGTTGAACAAGCGGCTGCCGGGCTGGATGGATCGCTTAAACAGGGTGGAGCGCATAAGTAATGTTATTAATGATAGATAACTACGATTCGTTCACCTACAACTTGGTGCAATATTTTGGTGAGCTCGGTGCAGAAGTAAACGTTATACGTAATGATCAAATCACTATAGCCGAAATAGAAAAATTGAATCCACAGCAACTGGTTATTTCCCCCGGCCCTTGTACACCCAATGAGGCTGGTATATCTGTTGAAGCGATAAGACACTTTACTGGTAAGAAACCGATTCTAGGTGTTTGTTTAGGGCATCAAAGTATCGGCCAGGCATTTGGTGGTAAGATTATTCATGCCAAACAAATCATGCATGGTAAAACATCCATGATTCGCCATGCCAACAAAGGTGTGTTTAAGGGTTTAAATAATCCGTTTGAAGCAACCCGCTATCACTCGTTAGTAATCGAGCAGTCGAGTTTGCCTGAATGTTTGGAAGTGACTTCCTGGACAGAAAATGCCGATGGTAGTCTGGATGAGATTATGGGAATTCAACATAAAGAGTATCCAATTCAGGGGATTCAGTTTCATCCTGAATCAATATTAACTGAACATGGTCACGATATGTTGAGGAATTTTTTAGAGAATAAGTAAAAGGTTGTCATTCCCGCGGAGGCGGGAATCCAGACCGAGTAAAAAAGCTGTTTATTTATGGTCTAGATTCCCGCCTCCGCGGGAATGACGTATTATATTTTAATCCGTGTAAAAATGCCCGAACTGCGTAACCACAGGTACAAAAAAATGAACATACAGCAAGCCATTCAACGCGTTTTAGAAAACAAAAATCTAAGCGCCGATGAAATGAATCAAGTTATGCGAATTATCATGACCGGCGAAGCTACTCCTGCACAAATAGGCGGCTTCTTAATTGGCTTACGCATGAAAGGTGAAACGGTCGACGAGATTGCCGCTGCCGCAACCGTTATGCGTGAACTGGCTTCAGGTGTAAAAGTAACCGGCGATCATATTGTTGATATCGTCGGCACCGGCGGTGATGGTTCCAATACGTTTAACATTTCAACCGCCTGTACTTTTGTGGTGGCCGCCGCCGGTGGCACGGTTGCCAAGCACGGCAATCGTTCTGTGTCGAGTAAGTCTGGTAGTGCTGATTTATTAGAAGCGGCCGGTGTCGATTTAAACCTAACACCGGAACAGGTTGCACAGTGTATTGAACAAGTAGGCGTGGGTTTTATGTTTGCCCCTTTGCATCATAGCGCAATGAAACATGCCATTGGCCCACGCAAGGAAATGGCAGTGCGAACTATTTTTAATGTGCTCGGCCCTTTAACCAATCCGGCGGGCGCACCAAACCAGTTACTCGGTGTTTTTTCTGATGATTTGGTAGAACCACTTGCCGAAGTATTAAACAAGTTAGGCAGCAACCATGTGCTAGTGGTTCATTCAAAAGACGGCATGGACGAAATAAGCATTGGTGCAACAACACGCGTTGCTGAATTAAAAAATGGCAAGATAACAACTTATAGCATTACACCCGAACAATTTGGCTTTGTGCCGACTGATATTAGTAACCTTGCGGTTGACAGCGCAGCAGGTTCGCTGGAAATTATAAACAATGTTTTAGACAATACTGCCGGTGCTGCGCGAGATATTGTTGTTCTGAATTCCGGCGCAGCTATTTATGCGGCAGACCTGGTTGCAACACTAGAAGACGGTATCAAAAAAGCCAATGAAGTCATTACTTCCGGTGCGGCCAAACAAAAACTGGCAGATTTAATTCAACTTTCAAACAGCTTTAAATAATATGAACAATACTCCCGATATTTTAAAAAAAATTATCCAGCGTAAAGAAGAAGAAATTACCGAGCGTTTAGCGCTTGTTTCTTTAGAACAAGTTAAACAAGCCGCACAGCAGGCATCGCCAGCGCGTGGTTTTGTTAATGCCATTAAAACTAAAATTGCTGCTGGTCAAGCCGCTGTTATTTCAGAAATTAAGAAAGCATCCCCAAGCAAAGGCGTAATGCGTGAAAACTTTATTCCGGCAGACATTGCGATCTCTTATGAAAAAGGCGGGGCTTGCTGTTTATCGGTTTTAACCGATGTGGACTTCTTTCAGGGTAGCGATGAATATTTAAAGCAAGCGCGTGCCGCCTGCACTTTACCGGTATTGCGTAAAGAATTCATTATCGACTCTTATCAGGTTTATGAAGCGCGTGCCATGAGTGCAGACTGTATCTTATTAATAGCGGCTTGTTTAACGGACTCGCAATTACAGTCTTTATCTACTTTGGCCACAGAATTAAAATTAGATGTATTGGTTGAAGTGCATGATGCAGAAGAACTGGACCGCGCCTTAAAACTGGACTTAACATTAATCGGGATTAACAACCGTAATCTACGAACCTTTGAAACAAGTCTCGATACGACGATAAGTTTATTAAAAACTATTCCAGCCGATAAAATAGTAGTGACCGAAAGTGGTATTCATACATCTGAAGATATTAAGTTGATGCGAACTAATAACGTTAATGCATTTCTGGTTGGGGAAGCTTTTATGGTAGCTGATGAGCCGGGTGAAAAGTTGGCCGAGTTATTTGGCTTTTAATGATATTAGAGACCTTATATTTTTAAGCCTTCATTCCTGCGGAGGCAGGAATCTAGGATATAGATAAACGGCCTTATTTTATTTTTTCTGGATTCCTGCCTCCGCAGGAATGACGATAATAGTAGGTTAATGGGTAATGATTCCTATGACCTCGCAACAATCTCTTTCATCGCTGTTGTCACTTTAATTAAATCGTTATCATCGATAACATAAGCCGGCATAATATAAACCAGATTACTAAATGGACGAACCCAAACGCCATGCTTAACAAATTCCTGTGTCATCCATGCTTGATCAACGGGGTGGTTCATTTCAATAACACCAACCGCCCCTTTTACCCGCACATCCTTTACCTGATTTAGTTCAGCACAGTCGGTAAGTTCTCTTCTTAATAAACCCTCAATACGTAAAACATTTTCTTGCCAGTTGGACTTTAATAACAGCTCAATACTGGCATTGGCAACGGCGCAAGCTAAAGGGTTAGCCATAAAGGTGGGGCCATGCATAAAAATACCGGGTTCACCTTTGGAAATGGTTTGACTTATCTCTGTTGTCATTAACGTTGCCGCAAGACTAAGCGTACCACCGGTTAAAGCCTTGCCCACGCACATAATATCAGGGCTAATGTTCGCTTGTTCACAGGCAAACAACGTTCCCGTTCGGCCAAAGCCGGTTGCAATTTCATCAGCGATAAGTAAAACATTGTATTGTTCACAAAGTTTTTGAGCCTGTGTTAGATATTCAGCGTTATAAATACGCATGCCACCGGCACCTTGAACTAGAGGCTCTAAAATAAGTGCTGCAATATTTTTATGTTGTTGTTTGAGTCGTTGCTCCAGTTCTAAAATATCTTGCTCATGGTATTCATCACCACAAAATGGCGCGTCAACAAAATAATGTTGTGCTAGGGTATTCTTAAAAAGAGAGTGCATGCCATTAATAGGATCGCAAACGGCCATCGCTCCAAAGGTATCACCATGATAACCATGTTTGATACTCAATAATTTATTTTTGTCGGGTTGATTTTTTGCCTGCCAATATTGTAAAGCCAGTTTAATGGCAACCTCTACGGCAACCGAACCAGAGTCGGAAAAGAAAATATTCTGCAAGGGCTCGGGTGTTATCTCAATCAGTTTTTTCGCCAGTTCAACAGCCGGTTGGTGGGTTAAGCCGCCAAACATCACATGCGCCATTTTATCAGTTTGATCTTTTATCGCTTGATTAAGGATAGGGTGGTTGTAGCCATGAATGGCACACCACCATGAAGCCATGCCATCAATCAGTTCACGGCCATTTTCAAGTTTTATTTTTACCCCTTGTGCGGATACGACAGGGTAGGGGGCGAAGCTTGCAGGCAACGAAGTATAGGGGTGCCAGATATGTTGCTGGTCGAACTGAAGATCAATTTTGTCAGAGGGCATATTTTTAAGTATTAGAAATAGGCGGGTGATAAATCATTTGCACCACGTTACCATCTGGATCGGCGCAATAAAAACTACGCGCACCATCTCGGTGGGTTTTAGGCTGCGAATGCATTTTAATTTTATGCTCATTTAAAAATTCAAACCAAGCATCGACATCATCAGGCTGTTTGAGTATATAACCGATATGATCCAGTCGTTGTGGGCCATCCATTTTTTTATCTTTGTATTTGACGGAAGCGCGGTGCAGTGCGAGGTTGTCATTGCCTGAACATAAATAAACATTATCTGGGTCAGGGCGCCATTCTACTTTCATGCCGAGTAGTTCAACATAAAAATTTTCACAGGCATCAAAGTTTTCTACGTACAGCGCGACGTGACGTAGACCGGCGGTGGAGGGTGGTCGGTTCATTCAATTCTTACCTTAAGTTATTACTAGTTAAACCGTCATTCCCGCGGGAATGACGACACTGGATATCTCGGTTAATATTATTTTATTTCAACAATCTCAAAATCATGTGTTATCTCTGCCGTTTTACCCAACATAATCGAAGCCGAACAATATTTTTCTGCCGATAAATCCACCGCACGTTCAACCTGTTTTTCTTTTAAGCCTTTGCCGCTAACAATAAAGTGAATATGAATTTTGGTAAAAACCTTAGGCTCATCATCAGCACGTTCGGCGCTGATTTCAACAACACAGTCATCCACCGCTTGGCGAGATTTTTTAAGAATCATCAGTACATCAAACGTAGTGCAACCACCCAGCCCTAGCAACAGCATTTCCATTGGCCGGGGGCCGAGATTGCGCCCACCGTGGTCTGGTGGCCCATCCATGATAACAGCATGGCCACTGTCGGTTTCACCCATAAAAGTGACACCTTCAACCCATTTAATTCTTGTTTTCATTTAAAGAGAATCCTATACTTTTTAATAGCTTAGCCTGTCAAATTGTGAAAAAGTCGTCAATATTGCCTCAAATAGGGCTGGTAGTGACGGCATTCGCAGTTTATTGAGCTAAAATAGACTATGCTTGCTTGCAATCAATGAGTATTATAACAAGCAGAGATTAAATAGCCTATGTTAAGCACAGGGAACAGCATGACACAAATTGTTAACTACAAGGCAGAATTGCCTTTGATGGATAAGTTACTCGAACAAAGTCATCGCCGACATTACCCGGCGAAGAACGTGATTATCTACGCCGGTGATAAATCGGATGTTTTATATTATATTGTAGACGGTTCCGTTTCGGTTCTAATCGAAGACGAAGATGGCCGCGAGATTGTTCTTGCCTATCTGAACAAAGGTGATTTCTTTGGTGAAATGGCTCTGTTTGGTGAAGAGCCGGATCGCAGCGCTTGGGTTCGCAGCCGTACCGCTTGCGAAGTGGCTGAAATCAGTTTTACAAAGTTCCGCCAACTCTATCAGGAACATCCCGAAATATTGTTTGCCATGACGTCACAAATGGCCGCACGCCTCCGCCATACCAGCCGCAAAGTGAACGACCTTGCCTTTATGGATGTGACTGGCCGTGTTTCTCGCACCTTACTTGATTTATGTAAACAACCCGATGCCATGACCCATCCCGATGGCATGCAAATTCGTATTACCCGCCAGGAAATTGGCCGCATTGTCGGTTGCTCGCGTGAAATGGTCGGCCGTGTTTTAAAAACAATGGAAGAACAGGAATTGATTTACGTTAAAGGCAAAACAATTGTGGTGTTTGGTACGCGTTAGGCTTTAACAATAGTTTATGGGTTTATAAGAATCGAGCTTCGGCTCGATTTTTAGTGCCCGTTTGTTTTTGTATGGGGACTTATAATTTATTGTTTAGTGCCCGTTTGTTTTTGTACGGGGACTTATAATTTATTGTTTAGTGCCCGTTTGTTTTTCTTTCCGGCACTTATGATGTTTATTTCCTAAATAGTGGAGCATTATCCTAGCTCGTCATTCCCGCGGAGGCGGGAATGGCAGGTGGAATTAGCTAAAACCAAAAAGCCGTCTTAGTCATTACTTTAGACGTTAACGCCATCAAAGACTTAACTGCAACAGGCAACTCTGCGCCACCGGCTTCCAACGCCACGGTCGCATGCCGCCCTTCATCAATTTTCATTTGCTCTAATACAGCACGGGACTCAATATCATTTTCTGACATCGTACTTAAGTGTTCATCTAAATGTTGCACCACCTGCCGCTCTGTTTCGGCAACAAACCCCAAGCTCCATTTGTCGCCCGCAATACCTGCAAGCGCACCAATGGACACCGAACCAAAATACCACAGTGGATTAAAGTAACTGGTATGTGAACCAAGCTCCTTAATGCGGCGTTCGCACCAAGCAAGGTGATCATTTTCTTCTTCGGCGGCGCGTTGCATTTTGTCGCGTACGTTCGGCAATTTCGCTGTGAGTGCCTGCCCCTGATATAAACCTTGTGCAGCAACTTCACCCGCATGGTTAATGCGCATCAGTCGTGCCGAAAATATTTTTTCTGTAGCAGACAGTTTATGCTCTACGGTAACGCTGTCCTGAGGGTTGGGGCGTTCCGTTACCAGCGGTTTACCAAACATCGTGCGCAAACCATTATCTATTTGCATCATTAATTGATCGGCCGGGCTATAGTGACGTTCTGTATTAGACATACTAAAATAATACAGCGATACTCGGAAAAAAGCACGTTATTGAGTGGAAGAACGGAGTCATAAAACACGTAGAATTATTGCAAACTCTCTGCAATTAATTCAATGGGATGAATAACCGGCCGTTTACTTTGCAGCCCAGCGGTCAGGTGCAGTGCACAACCAATATTACTGCTAACAACGACATCAGCGGAGGTTTGTTGTATCTGCTCTAATAACGGTTGGCGAATTTGGTTGGCCAGTTTAGTTTGGCTAAGCATGTTTTTACCCGCCGCGCCGCAACACTGGGATTGGAGTTCGATTATTTCAAGTTGGGGTATTTTGCTCAGCAGCAATATTACCGCGTCACTTTGCTTAAGTGTATTTTGTAAACTGCAAGGCTGGTGGACAGCAACTGCCTGTTCAATACGCGCAAACGAAACGGGATGCTTGCGGGTATGCTGCAGAATAAAATCCATTAGACTGCTAACCGACACTTGGTCTTGTTGCAACGATGTTTTTAATTGCGCACCACAACCACTAGCAGTAAATAAAATGGCTTGATAAGACTTATTTAATAAAAATCTTGCGTTGGTTTTAGCAAGAGCATCGGCTTGTTGGCGAAAACCACTGTGCTGGTGCAATGCGCCACAACAAACCTGCTTAGGAATTTCAACATCATAGCCCAGCTGGGTTAATACCTTAATACTTGCAACAATAGCGGCTTGCTCAAAGTGTTGTCCCATGCAACCGGTAAACAGCGCAACGCTGCCAAGTGAATTTTGTTTTGCCGAATAGGATGGTTGTAATTTTAATCGGGTGTAAAGTTTGGGGAGCAGTTGTTCCTGTTTACTTAAGCCAATTAATTTTAACAAGCCAGCAAAGCGTAACAGTTTCTGTATACCACTGCGTTGATAAAAGCGCAGTAGTGAAAACAAATTGTTTTGCACCGTCGGTTTTATTAAAAAGGAAATCAGTTTTTCCTGAAAAGAGATTTTATTTTCTGTAACCGTATATTCACGAATAGCATCAATTAATGTTTCATATTCAACTTTAGACGGGCAAATTTTTTCACAACTTAAGCAGCCGAGACAATGGTCAAGATGCTGGATAACATTAGGCGATAAACTCAATTCACCCTTCACAATGCCTTGCATTAAAGCAATACGGCCCCGTGGCGATTCATTTTCATTTTTGCTGAGTTGGTAGGTTGGGCAACTCGGCAAACACATACCGCATTTCACACACTGGTCTGTAAGTTGGTCTATTTTTTGTTTGAGTTGCAAAAGTCACCCTGATGTTTTTAGCGTGTTTATATAAACAGGGGTGATATAATGAAGCCCTGAAATCAATAAAGCAATGAACAGAGACATTTTTGATATGAGTTATTATCAGCAACATTTATTTTTTTGTGTTAACCAGCGTGACAAAGGGGTAAGTTGCTGCGCTAATTTAGGCGCACAAGCCCTGCGTGATTACGCCAAGAAACGGATCAAGGAACTGGGTTTATCCGGCGAAGGGAAAGTGCGCGTTAACATGGCCGGTTGTTTAGGGCGTTGCGGTGACGGGCCGGTAATCGTCGTTTACCCCGAAGAAACTTGGTACACTTACCTAGACCAAGAAGACATTGATGAAATTATCGAGCAGCATATTCAGCAGGGCAACGTCGTCGAGCGGTTGAAGATATAAGCTATTGTCCCTGTCATTCCCACCTTCATGGGAATGACGGCTAAGAAATGAAATAAGGACACAAAATGCCATCGACCCTCATCAACGGCTCAGTCGGTCAACTTGAAATACTGGCTGAACCCCCCAAAACATTATCGGCTCGCACACCGGTTGCCATCATCTGCCATCCACACCCTTTATATGGCGGCACGATGCAAAACAAAGTGGTGCATACTGTGGCTAAGTCCTGCATGGAATTGGGGATGCCTGCAATCCGTTTTAATTTCCGTGGCGTGGGTGCTTCCGAAGGGCATTTTGAGCATGGCTTAGGTGAACAGCAAGACTGCATTGCTGTGGCACAGTGGGCGCGTCAGCAGTACCCGAACCGGCCTATTTGGCTGGCTGGCTTTTCATTCGGCAGTTTTGTCGCCTATCAGGTCTTTGCAAAAATAAAAGCAGAGCGCTTGTTGCTGGTTGCACCGCCGGTCGGTTTATTCGAGTTCCGGCCAATGGACAGCATTAATATCCCTTGGTGTGTTATTCAGGGCAAGCAAGACGAAATTACCTCCCCCGGTTCGGTCGAAGCTTGGGTCAACAAACAGCCAACCCCACCAGAATTTTACTATTTAGATGATGTAAGTCACTTCTTTCACGGAAAACTGGGCGTATTGCGTGAGATAATAGCCAAGATTTGGAAAGATAGTTAACACCACTAGGGGCTACAGGAAAGTCACACCAATAATATAAGATATGTCTAATATTGCATTGACATTATATTATAATCTGCTAATATAGATATTATTGAATTTACAGATTTTTGACTCCTCCATCCTCCTTAATGGTGGTATTTTTAAAGCGCGGAAACCCCCCTTTTCTCCGCGCTATTTTTTTGCCTGAAACTTGTCAGTTCCTTGTTTAATTACTTATAAATCAACAAGATTGCCGCGCTATCGCTTGCAATAAACTGGTTTTGTCATTGCGAACGATAGCGCGGCAATCTTGTTTTTTATACGAACAGGCATATTTACGTAAATAATTGTCAATTAGCCCCGAAATCACTTGTATAAATCACGTATTTTAAGTAATATTCCGCCTCTTTTTTAGAAGCAACACGCTTCTGTACCGAATATTTTGGATACCAAGCTTTATGAAAACATTTAGTGCAAAACCTGAAACAGTTAAACGTGACTGGTTTGTTATCGACGCAGAGAACAAGGTTCTAGGCCGTCTGGCAAGCGAAGTGGCGCGCCGGTTACGTGGCAAACATAAGCCGGAGTACACGCCTCACGTGGACACAGGCGACTACATCGTTATTATCAATGCAGATAAAATTGCTGTCACGGGTAATAAAGAGCAAGGTAAAATATATCATCACCACACCGGTTACCCAGGTGGCCTTAAGTCGATGACATTAGAAAAGTTACGCGAAAAAGCGCCAGAGCGCATTATCGAAAAAGCGGTAAAAGGCATGCTGCCTAAAAACCCGTTAGGTCGCGCCATGTTTACAAAATTAAAAGTGTTTGCAGGTGCAGAACATGCACATACTGCACAGCAACCTCAACCATTAGAAATATAATCGGATTTATAAAATGGCAGAACAATATTACAGCACCGGTCGTCGCAAAAGCTCCACTGCACGCGTTTACCTTACTAAAGGCACCGGCAACATTACGATCAACAAACGCACATTAGAGCAATTCTTTGGTCGTGAAACATCACGCATGATTGTACGTCAGCCACTAGAATTAACCGATATGGTAAACAACTTCGACATTAGTGTTACCGTTACAGGTGGCGGCAACACTGGTCAGTCCGGCGCAATCCGCCACGGCATTACCCGCGCATTAATGAAGTATGACGAAACATTACGCCCATCATTACGTAAAGCCGGTTATGTAACCCGCGACTCACGTGAAGTGGAACGTAAGAAAGTTGGCTTACACAAAGCGCGTAAGCGTCCACAATACTCAAAACGTTAATATTGTTTTATC
>UOFT01000050.1_pt1 | contig 44521 bp, 37 predicted proteins | sample 1990121 | NCBI WGS metagenome assembly UOFT01 (sample SAMEA4728526, study PRJEB27164) | hydrothermal vent metagenome | biome: marine basaltic hydrothermal vent biome; feature: marine hydrothermal vent; material: mineral | place: Pacific Ocean | collected 2011-06-14/2011-07-23 | depth 1741 m
GGGCAGTCTAACAGCGATTTCGGTTAAGTTTTAACGCTTCCATCCCGAACATATTTCCGCGCGATCTTATATGAGATGACTCCGGTTATCTGAGCGTATAAGCACACATCAGGCCGAAGGCTTTAAGGCTGGTTATTAAGCAGCTAAAGCGTAGTTGTCGTCGTTGGCAACTATAAGTTTTGCAAACAGATTAACGAGGAATTTGCACCTCGGCATGCACCTCCGGTTTTGTGACCCACGTCGAATCCAGGTCGCCCCCAAAGATTGTAACAATGTTCCGCTACACGTTTATTTTAAACTATAAACGATTACATTATTAGTCTGTTTTGGGCTAAAAAGGTTCCAAAAGGGTAATAAGGACTAACTATTTTTCATAATCCGGCGTTTATCACGCTGCCAGTCGCGGGTTTTCTCTGTCTGGCGTTTATCGTGGTCTTGCTTGCCTTTTGCGAGTGATATTTCCAGTTTGGCTTTATGCTTTTTCCAGTACATGGCAGTGGGTACGATGGCAAAGCCTTTGCGTTCAACTGCGCCAATGAGTTTACTTAATTCCTGTCGGTTTAATAATAATTTACGTAGTCGGGTGGGGTCTGTTTTTTTGTGGGTCGATGCTGTTTGCAATGGGGTGATTAAGCAGCCAATTAAAAAGGCTTCACCTTTCATTAGCATGACATAGCTGTCTTGCATTTGAACACGATTTTCACGCAGTGATTTTACTTCCCAGCCTTCGAGGACTAAACCGGCTTCAAAACGCTCACCCAACAGAAAATCGTGGCGTGACTTTTTATTAAGTGCAATTGTATTACTTTTTACGGTTTTTTTCTTTTTTCCTGCCATAGGTTGTAATTATAACGGACACGGGCATCATAAATACAACTATATAAGGTATATCTATTGAGCTTATAGGCCTTTTCACGCAAAATACCTAAAAATCACATCGGGAGTAGTAAATGGTACGTAGGCGCACCTCGATTCATGGCGAATGGTCTTCACGTTGGGCTTTTATTTTAGCTGCAACGGGTTCGGCAGTGGGTTTAGGGAATATCTGGAAGTTTCCGTATATTACTGGCGAAAATGGCGGTGGTGCTTTTGTGTTGGTGTATTTGCTGTGCATTGCGGTTATCGGCATTCCGATTATGATGGCTGAAGTGATGATCGGCCGGCGTGGTCGCCAGAGTCCGGTCAATACCATGTATAACTTGGGTATTGAAGCGGGTAGTTCTTCACAGTGGAAATCGTTGGGTTGGCTGGGTGTTGTTGCCGGTTTTCTTATTTTGTCGTACTATTCGGTGATTGCTGGTTGGGCTCTGGATTATGTTTTTAAAACAGCGACGGGTACTTTTAGTGGCGCAAATGCTGAATTTGTGAGTAGCACGTTTGGTGGTTTTATCAGTAGCCCCGTTACCTTAACATTCTGGCATACTTTATTTATGTTGATGACCATGTTTGTGGTTGCTAAAGGCGTCAACGGTGGGTTGGAAAAGGCGGTGCGCTTTTTAATGCCGAGTTTATTTGTGTTGCTCATTATTATGGTGGGCTATGCCTTTACGACCGGCGAGTTTATGCGTGGCCTTACTTTTTTGTTTGAACCTAATTTTGATAATTTATTGTATAAGCATGAGGCGGCTGGGGAATTTATTTTAAACACCCATGGTGACAAAATATTTACGCTTGAATATGTGCTTATCGCAATGGGGCACGCATTTTTCACACTGAGCTTAGGTATGGGCGCCATTATGATTTATGGTTCTTACCTTCCACATAACACATCCATAGCAAAAACCTCCTTTATGATTGCCGGTGCAGATACCGTGGTTGCGCTACTGGCGGGCATGGCAATATTTCCGATTGTATTTGCAAATCAGTTAGATCCGGGTAAAGGCCCTGGATTGATTTTTGAAACGTTACCATTAGCCTTTGGTAGTATGCCGTTTGGTACTTTATTTGGTACCTTGTTTTTTGTGTTACTGGTTTTTGCTGCATGGTCTTCAAGTATTTCTTTAATAGAACCGGCTGTTGCTTGGCTGGTTGAAAATAAAAACATGAAACGTCTTAAAGCCTCGATCATTATGGGTGTTTCTTGTTGGCTGGTGGGGATGTTAACCGTATTGTCCTTTAATCTTTGGAAAAATGTGCATCCAGTTGATTTCTGGGTTTTCAAAAATAAAACCTTCTTTGATGTGCTAGATTATTTAACGGCGAACATTATGTTGCCATTAGGTGGATTGGCCATTGCGGTCTTTAGTGTCTGGATAATGTCGAGAAGCTCGACCTCTGATGAACTTGATATGAAAGAACAGTCATTGGCGTATAATATCTGGTATTTTATGACCCGCTACGTTACACCGATAGCCGTATTATTTGTGTTTGCGAATCTGGTCGGGCTGATATAATCAAGGTTTAGGTTACAGTGAAAAAAGTATTAAAACATGCGTTGGTGCCGTTTAGTGCCAGCCAAATGTATGCATTAGTCAATGATATTGAATCGTATGCCGATTTTTTACCGTGGTGTGATAAATCGATTATTCTAGAGCAAACGGACACCGACGTTAAAGCCAGTTTAAATATAGCCTATGGGAGCATAAACAAGTCGTTTACAACTTTAAATAAATTAACACCGGAAACAAAAATAGAAATGCAACTGGTCGACGGCCCCTTTAAAAAATTACATGGAGAGTGGTTATTTACCCAGTTAGGTGATGAGGGTTGTAAAATTAATTTTGAGCTGGAGTTTGAATTTAAAAACAAACTACTGAGCATGACAATGGGGCCGGTGTTTAGCCAAATTGCCAATACACTGGTTGATTCTTTTTCTGAACGCGCACAAAAAGTTTACACATAAATTATTTATTCAGGTTGTTAAAATGATTGTAGAAGTAGCCTATGCAAAACCAGACAAGCAGGTGATTATTCCAGTGGATGTGGATGAAGCCTGTACGGTTGAACAGGCGATTGTTTTATCAAAGGTCGAAAAACAATTTCCTGAAATCGATCTGGAAAAAAATAAAGTGGGTATTTTTGGTAAGGCAGCAAAGTTAACCGATGTCTTACGTGAAAAAGATCGTGTTGAAATTTATCGCCCGCTCATTGCCGACCCAAAGGAGTCACGTCGGGCACGGGCGGCGAAGAAAGAACGCTTAACAAAATAAGATTCCAATAAAACGGTACAAACAATTAACTGGGTTTTAATTAAAAGTTTTCTCTTTAAACTGGCTTTTGTCAATTTTGGCTAAAACCCCATCTTTAAAGGTAAGCGTAACACGTTTACGTTTCATTATATCTTCACCGCCTTTTCTGAAACTGTAAACATATTCCCAGCGCTGGGGGTGAAAAGGGTCAATTAGCATTGCCGTGCCCATCAAGAACTGTACTTGTTGTTTACTCATACCGGCTTTAAGCTGGTTGAGCTTGTCTGCTTCAATCGTATTGCCTTGCTGAATATCAATTTTGTAAGCACTACAGGCTGTAAGGCTAAGGAAAAGAAAGGTAGAAATTAGAATGAGAATAGTTCGCATTTGGACATCAACTTCGCATATAATACAACAGGGTGTGGAGTATACTAAATTTACAAAATAAACACTAGCTGCCGGAATATCCTATGAAAGATACTAATAAAACCAATGGCTTACAGAAAGCAGGCTTAAAAGCGACATTACCTCGCTTAAAAATCCTCAAATTTCTGGAGTCCACCACGGTGCGTCATTTGAGTGCTGAAGATGTTTATAAAGCCATGTTGGACGGTGGTGAAGAAGTTGGCCTGGCCACTATTTATCGGGTGTTAACGCAATTTGAGTCGGCAGGGCTGGTCACGCGACATCATTTTGAAGGCGGCCACTCTGTATTTGAGCTAAACGAAGGCAAACATCACGATCATATTGTTTGTGTAAAGTGCGGCAAAGTAGAGGAATTTTATGACGAGACCATCGAAGAACGGCAACATTTAATTGCTGACAAGAATGGCTTTAGTATGACTGACCATGCTTTAACAATTTATGGTGTTTGTGCGGATTGTAAATAAGATAGTTTTTTTCTTTAGGTGTGTTAGCAAGCTGCTCAGCCAGGGTGTGATAATGTTATTTACTCCTTTGTAGTTTTGAGCCATAAAGACAGAAAACAGTGGTGGGGTGATTTTGCACCAGTTATATTTCAGTCAGTCAGGTTGGTACCGGCAGTGGGTATTTCTGCTAAGCCTGGTTCTTGTTATTTATACAAATACTGCACAGGCCGAAAGTACTTCAGATGGGTTAGTGAATCAAGTTAAGGATGAATACTGGAGTATTCAACTTGAAAATGATTTTTTTGCCCAATCGGGCGATCGTTACTACACTCATGGAACAGAGGTGTCGCGAGTGGTAATGGGTGAACCTTCCCCATGGCTTAAAGACATCAGCAATTTATTTCCAGCATTCGAATCTGATGGTGTCACCATCGGTGTTAACTACAGTATGGGGCAAAAGATTTTTACGCCGGATAACACCAGGGCGAAGGAGCTGGTCGTTGATGATCGCCCCTATGCAGGCTACTTGTATTTTACCGCAGCAGTACTCTCCAGAATATCCCGACAAAATAATATTGATACCGCTAATTTAATTGAATTTACCCTTGGTGTTGTCGGTCCCAGTGCATTGGGTGAAGAGGTGCAAACCGGATATCATGATTTAATTGGCATAGACAGCCCCAATGGCTGGGACAACCAATTAAAAGATGAGCCAGCTTTAGGCTTGTCCTATACTCGATTCTGGCGACACATAAAGCCATCCAGTATGGTGGATTACGGTATGACACCGCACGTTAATATTACATTAGGCAATGTTTATACTTATGCAGCAAGTGGTGTTATGTTTCGTTTTGGAACCCACCTTAATAACGACTTGTTTCCACCCAATATTCGTCCGGGCTTTCCAGGCTTATCCTTTTTTAGTCCTAGGCAGCAGAATAGCTGGTACCTGTTTGCCGGTATTGAGGGACGGATGGTTGCCAGAAATATTTTTCTGGATGGCAATACTTTCAAAGACAGTCACAGTGTAGATAAAAAACTGCTAGTGGGTGATTTCCAGTATGGGGTTGTTTTTCAACGTGGCAGAATACGTTTTTCCATAAGCAATATGATTAGAACCAAAGAATTTAAAGGCCAGAAAGACAACACAAATTTTGGTGCGGTTAATATTTCTTTTTTATTATAAGCAGGGCGGTGTCGAATAAATATCTTTTAGTAAAAAGTATTATTTATATTTAATTTAAGCTGCAATATACCCAATATATTGTATAGTGAGAAAGTGTCATTATGAGTAACTCTGATATGAACAAATTAAATATTATTGTGCCTGCATTAATTGTTATCACAGGAATTGGCGGTTATTTTTTGTGGCAGCAGCAACAGGATAATGATGCGGAACGACTTACTCTTTACGGTAACATTGAAATTCGTGAAGCGCAGCTGGCATTTAATAGCAGTGAACATATTTCCGAAATTCTTGTACAGGAAGGTGACTACGTAAAAAAAGGGCAATTACTGGCCCGCCTTCATACCGTGGCGCTTGATGCCCAGCTTGCCGGGGCACAGGCACAACTGGAAGCCCAGCAGCAAATGGTTGCCAAACTGGAAGCGGGTAGCCGGAAAGAGGAAATTAATCAGGCGCGTGCAGAACTTAAAGCAGCTGTCGCGCGTACTAAATCAGCCGATGCAACTTATAAACGCTTGCGGGGGTTACAGACCAAAAAACTGGTTCCACAGGAAGACGTGGATAATGCCAAAGCTCTGGCTGACTCGGCCAGAGCTGAAGTTGAGGTTAGAAGGCAGGGGCTTAACTTATTGGAAGTGGGTCCTCGTAAGGAAGATATTGCCATTGCAAAGGCTGAACTGGCTAATCGGAATGCTGCATTAATATTGGCACGTCAGAAACTGGATGATGCCAATCTTTATTCCCCTGACCACGGAATTATACGTAAACGTATTCTTGAGCCAGGCGACATGGCTTTCCCGCAAACACCGGCTATTACGTTGGCTTTTAGCAATCCTGTTTGGGTGCGAGCTTATTTACCGGAAAGGGCGCTGGGTAAAATTGCACTGGGCACAGCTGCAACCATTGCAACTGATAGTTTCCCCGACAAAACCTACCGTGGTTGGGTAGGATATATTTCTCCCACAGCTGAATTTACGCCCAAGAATGTACAAACAGAAGAATTGCGAACGCGTCTGGTTTATTCGGTACGGATCTTTGCCTGTAACCCACAGCATGAGCTGCGATTGGGGATGCCGGTAACGGTGCGTATTGCGACGGATCAACCCCCTGCATTGCAGCAGCCTGCCAGTAAAAACTGTGAAGACCGATCTCAATCCGGGAGCCAAATCGGGAAGCAGGTCGAGGATTAAAAAGCTATGACCGAATCTGCTCTTGTTGTTGCGGGAGTTAGCAAAACCTTCCACAGCGGTGGACGTCAATTGCAGGCATTAGCGGATGTGAGTTTTACTATCCAGAGTGGTCGGATTAGCGGATTAATTGGGCCCGATGGTGCAGGCAAAACGACTTTAATGCGACTTGCATGTGGATTATTGCTGCCCGATCAGGGGCAGATTAAAGTAACGGATATTGATGTATTGCAAAATCCGCTGCAAGTGCAAACTAAAGTTAGTTATATGCCTCAGCGCTTTGGTCTTTATGAAGATTTAAGTGTGCAGGAAAACCTGGATCTTTATGCAGACCTGCAAAATGTGCCATTGCAACAACGGGCAGCTCGGTACTCTGAACTAATGAATATGACCGGACTCAGCCCGTTTACCAGGCGGTTAGCAGGCAAACTTTCCGGTGGTATGAAACAGAAACTGGGGCTGGCCTGTACCCTGATTCGGCTACCTCAATTATTAATACTTGATGAACCCACGGTAGGGGTTGATCCTGTTTCACGCCGGGAGCTTTGGCAAATTATTTACCATCAGGTAGAACAAGCCGGTATGACAGTATTACTAAGCACGGCCTATCTGGATGAAGCCGAACGATGTGATGCGGTAATTTTGCTTCATGAAGGTAAAATACTGGCACAAGGTGAACCACAGGATTTTAGCCAATCAGTTAACGACCGGGTCTTTCAGGTTAAGGCAAAAAATTTGGGGCATCGACAGTTACAGGAAAAATTGAATCGGGCGCCAGATGTGCTGGATGCTCTGATTGAAGGTGAAACCGTTCGCCTCGTTATGCAAACATCGGGCATGCCTGGCGCGAGTGTCATATTACCTGATGAGAATGACGTTACCATAACAGCAGTTAAACCACGCTTTGAAGATGCGTTTATTGCCAAACTCAAAAACCGGCCACAAAAGGAGAAACAAAAACTTTCTCTTAATGTGGCGGTAAGCGGTAATAAGGATGATAACGTTATTCAGGTAAAAAATTTACTACGCCGTTTTGGAGACTTTGTTGCAGTCAATAACCTTAGCTTCAGTGTTAAGCGGGGCGAGATTTTTGGTTTACTCGGTGCGAATGGTGCGGGCAAGTCGACAACCTTTCGAATGCTCTGTGGCTTATTGCCAGCCAGTTCGGGGCAACTTGCGGTGGCCGGTCACGATTTGCGTATTGCTGCTACGCAAGCCCGTAGTCGAATCGGTTATATGGCACAGAAATTTTCGCTTTACACTAATCTTTCGGTAATACAGAATCTGCGTTTTTTTTCCAGTGCCTATGGCTTGTTTGGTAAACAACAAAATGAACGGCTTGAATGGGCACTTGCAACCTTTGAACTGGAAAGCTATCGGGAAAGTAATGCTGGAGAGTTGCCACTGGGTTATAAACAACGTCTTTCCTTTGCTGCGGCACTGATGCATGAACCTGAAATTTTATTCCTAGATGAGCCTACTTCCGGTGTTGATCCTTTGGCACGACGGGAGTTTTGGGTAAGAACAAACGCACTTGCCGAAATGGGTGTCACTGTTTTGGTTACAACCCATTTTATGGAAGAAGCTAATTACTGTGATCGGCTGGTGATTATGGCCGATGGTGAAATGCTGGCTGAAGGTACACCACTGGAAATGAAAAATCTGGCTCGCAGTAATAATAACCCCGACCCTACGATGGAAGATGCTTTTATCCGGCTTATCGAACAGAAAGAGGAGGTGGCTTAATGACAAGCTCCGCAGCTCGAATGCGATTGCTGGGTATAATTCGCAAGGAAACCTGGCAAATTCTGCGTGACCCATCGAGTATATCCATCGCTTTTATTATGCCTGTGGTGTTGTTGTTTTTGTTTGGTTATGGCGTGTCACTGGATGCAAAACATATCCCGATAGGCATTGTTATTGAACAAGCGGATCAGGCAACTGAATCGTTGAGTGGATCATTTAATCGTTCCGAATTTTTTAGCCCCGTTCATTTCTCGAATATTCAGGATGCGGAGCAGGCGATGGAGCAGCGTAAAATTGAAGGTATTATCTGGATGCGTGGCAATTTTTCCGCCAGTTTATTATCTGGACACGAGTCACCGATTGGCGTCATTATTAATGGCGTGGATTCGAACCAGGCTAATATTACCCAGGGTTATATCGAAGGTGTCTGGCAGTCCTGGTTGGGGCATTATGCCGAGATGCAGGGTATTCCCTTGTCTTTGCCCGTGCAACTGGAACAACGGGTCTGGTTTAATGAAGCCTTATCCAGTCGATTATTTCTGGTTCCCGGTTTAATCGCAATTATTATGACTTTGATTGGCTCCTTACTTACTGCCATGGTGGTCGCGAGGGAATGGGAACGCGGTACCATGGAAGCGTTAATGGTGACACCGTTACATATGAGCGAAATGATAGCGGGGAAATTAATTCCTTACTTTATATTGGGAATGGGAGGGATGCTATTCAGTGTGATACTTGCGGTGTGGCAGTTTGATGTTCCCTTGCGCGGTTCCTTCTGGCTGCTTACGCTCAGTTCGGCTTTGTTTATGCTGGTGGCTCTGTTGATAGGGCTTTTGATTTCCATTGTTGCAAAAAACCAGTTTGTTGCCGGGCAAATTGCCATCATTGTGACATTCCTGCCAGCGTTTATTCTTTCAGGCTTTTTGTTTGATATTAATTCCATGCCCGCCGCCATTCAGCTTATTACACATCTGGTACCGGCACGTTACTTTGTCGCCATCCTGCAAACGTTATTTCTTGCTGGTGACGTCTGGCCAGTGGTACTAGCAAACATGGGTGCACTATTTCTTATGTTGATTTTCTTTTTTACTCTTGTCTGGCGCAAGTCTTATAAAAGGTTGGAATAGTTATGTCTTTTAGACATATTATCGCTCTTGCTATTAAGGAATTCCTTGCGCTACTGCGTGACAAACGTAGTCGCATCGTTATTATCGGGCCCCCGATTGTGCAATTGCTGGTGTTCGGGTTTGCGGCTACCTATGATCTCAATCATGTCCCCATTGCTATCTATAATCAGGATACGGGTTCGGCTTCCCGTGAGCTGATTAGTCGTCTTGATGGTTCGCCTAACTTTCAGGTTATTAAAACCATTAGTAACGAGTCGGGCATTGCACCGTTAATTGATAATAAAGAAGTCTTGCTGGTATTGAATATTAGCCCTCACTTTACTAAAGACATGCTGCGCGGGATAAGCACGCCACTGCAACTTATCCTTGATGGGCGAAATTCCAATACTGCAATGATTGCCATGAATTATGTACGTACGATCTTGCTGGATTTTAATCTTGACTGGATGCAGGCTCATGAACAGGCAAAGGCTAAAACCAGCCCAAAAGTTACGCTGGTGACGCGCAACTGGTATAACGAAAACCTTCAATCCCGCTGGTTTATTATTCCCGGCATTGTTGGCTTATTAACTCTGGTCGTAACGTTGTTGGTAACGGCGCTATCTGTTGCCCGTGAACGTGAAGCAGGTACCTTTGATCAGTTGCTGGTTACCCCGCTGCGACCCGTAGAAATTCTTATTGGTAAAGCGATTCCCGGTATGGTGATAGGGCTGGTTGAGGCAACCATTGTTCTTATTCTTATGGTGGTGTTGTTTAATATCCCGATGCGTGGCGATATTGGTGCACTGTATCTCGGGATTATACTTTTTCTGCTTTCTGCTACCGGTATGGGGTTAATGATATCGACCATTGCGGCTACTCAACAACAGGCTATATTGGGTGCTTTCCTGTTTTTGGTGCCAGCGGTTATTCTTTCAGGTTTTTCTACTCCCATCGCTAACATGCCGGAAGTTGTGCAATGGCTAACTTACCTCGACCCCTTACGTTACTTTCTTATTATTGTGCGGGGTGTTTTTCTGGAAGGCGATAGCTATTCATTATTATTTCATCAGTACTGGCCGATGCTGATTATTGGTATAGTAACGTTGACTTTGTCTGGCTGGTTATTCCGCCATCGGATGTACTGATTTGTTATTGTTTTACCGTTATTAAACTAACCCGCGATGATTGAAACCAATCATTACCAATATTAACAGGAGAATACCAACTGCCAAAAGGGTAAAACCAAATACATGGTAAAGTATGTTGGCATTTTTACTGGGTGGTTTGACTAAATGTTTTTCCAGTTCGCCACTTTTCACGAGCCGTTCATATTCTAAAGGACGCTCTTCTTTAAATTCTTCCAAATCCCAGCTACCACTGAACATAACCGTATCCAGCGGGAACTTGGACGGTCTGAAGTGGTTATTGAAGAAGTGAACAACAAACAGTGTTGTTACAGCAAGGAAGGCTTCAACGCCATGGGCGATAGAGGCGATATTAAATGCCCAACCAGGTAAGTGGTTAATTAAGCTGGGCGATACCCATAGTATGATTCCGGAAATACCGATAACAACGGCACCCCAGTAAACCGCCCAGTAATCGAATTTTTCCCAATACGTCCAGCGATCGAATTTGGGTTGTTCGCCTTTGTTAAAGAACCATTTAAACTGTGCTTTCATATCATGCCAGTCTTTCATTCTTGGCAGTAATGAATCAGGGCCAAACCAGTCAAATGATTTTTTATCGAGTATCTTGTTAATGATGGCGACGCCATGTAATAAAATAGTAAAAATAAAGATTAAGCCAACACCGCGATGTATTACACCAAATATTTGCGGGCCGCCGAGTGCGTGCATCATGGCCATAGACCAGTTTGTATCGGCATACAGTACTGACATACCCGTTAGCGTTAGCGTCATAACCGACAAAGCTAACACCCAGTGATTGAGTCGCCAGTACCATTTAAAACGCTGAAAATGTTTGTCGCTGTGTTTTTTCTCGGGTTTAATGCGAACCGGAACGGATGCAGAATTTTGTGTATACCATTTAACAACACGTAATTTATATTCACGATAGAACCACAGCATTGAATGGCTGTAGAAAAAGATTAAAACAAGTATCACGATGGTAATCATGAGTTTGCCAGCAATGTACATGTACGGGTACTTATCAAATTCTGCTGTGTTGCCATGCGGGCGGTACAGAGTGATATTGTCATTGGCATCTTCGTGGCATTCACGACAGGTTGTTAACAGATTTTTTTTGTTAACCATTGATGCTGGATTATCTTTGCTGTGTGTCTGGTGCCCTAAATGGCAATCAACACAGCGTGCAACATCTTTACCGCCTAACCAGGCCAGTTGCCCATGCGTGGTGGACATGTAACTTGCGGTTTCGTTGACATGGCAACCACCACAGTTTTTGGTCACCATTCGATGACCAGCAAGATCTTTTGACTTAATGACTTCATGTGAACTATGGCAATCGGTGCAGGTAGCGCTGTCACCTAACCAAGGTCTTTTTATGCCGGTGACATGAACAGATTTGTTGTATTCCTTCAGTTCTTTTTCATGACAGCTGCCACACATATCCGGTGAGTTTTCACGGTAGCTGAGTGAGCGCGGATCAGATGATAAATAAACATAATGCGCGGTATGGCAGCTGTAACAAGTGGCATTGTTTTTAGCCTTCTTATTCGCATGAATCGATTTTTTGTATTGGATGGTATTAATTACAACATCAAGCCTGTTTTTCCCCTTGTCTTTAACCCGCCCAACTTTCTGTTTTTTTAATTCGATTAACTTTTTTTCAAGGTCAGTGTGGCAGCTAATACAGTCGACGACTTTAAGTGGTTCTGTTGTATGCGGGATTTCTTCAATATCGGTATGGCATTTTGTACAGCTTAAATCACCATGTAAACTTTGCTGCATCGCCGTGTAATTAACATCAAGCGAACGTTTGGGTCCTGTGCCGGTTTTACCTAAGGGAATGGCATAACCTTTTACGCCATGGCAATCAAGGCATTCCGAATCTTTAAATTCTTTTGCGAAAAGTGCAGAAGAAAACACACATAAAAGACCTACAAGCAGGAACCGGCTTACTTTAATCATGGTTAGTCAATTATTAAATACAAAGTGAAAAGGGCAGTTTGAAATAAAAAATGGCCCAACCCTTATCAATTAAGTGTTGAGCCATCGCTATTTATTTCTTCGGAGTAAAACCGTGGTTTTTGCTATCTTCAGGTGACCATGATTTGGGTGGTTTTTTACCTAGGAACCAGCGGTGCATTTCTGAATTAAGAATTTTATCCAGTTTTGCCTGCACTATTCTGGCGCCTCGCTTATTGCCACTGCTTTTCGCTTTATGAATAAGTTCTTTTACTTCGGGTACTAGTTCCATATAAAAGCGATGTGCAACTTCGTACATGCCTTCCCAATGGGCATAATCAGGTGCCAACATTGCGGCGCCATGTCGTGCACGACGACCTTCATGGTGCCACAGATGGAAATAAGTCCACTCAATTTTATCATTGAACTTAACCGGGTCGATTAATTTTTCGTCTTTCAATACCGTAATTAATTGTTTTGCAGGGACTGCAAACTTATCATTAAACAAGTTAATAAATGCATCCAGTTGTTCGTAGAAATTATCAACAATGTTACGGCCGTGACAAGCAACACAGACTGATTTCATATCTTTACGTCGCTGTAACCAGGGTTTCACTTTTTTACCTTGCTTGATTGCTTTCGCATCAATCTTGAATGAAACCGGCGCACGTAAGTTCCATGAAATACGGCTGCCGATATCGTGGTTAACCGGTAAATCTTTAGTTGCTGACATATGGCAGGTTGCACAAGTTGGAGCAGCACTGTAATCCTCACCCGGAATCCATTTTCTTGAATCCATATTCATTTTTTCGATATTGGCTCTAAAGGCAATACCATGAACAGATTCTTCATAAATTTCTTTTTGAGGATGATCGGGGCCGAGGTGGCAACGACCGCAGTTGTCCGGGTGACGTGCTTGTTCCGCAGAAAAAGTATGGCGTAAATGACATGCTGAGCATGCGCCTTTCGAGCCATCTGGATTGATTCGACCCACACCCGTATTAGGCCAGGTTGCCGCATTGAGTGAGCCGTCTGATTCAACGCGCACAATCGAACCGTGACAACCTGCGCAACCAACTGCCACAACCGGCGATGTGCCATGCAGTGTGGGCGCACCTTCAACCACTTCTGCAAGTACGTTATCCAGTGAACCTAAAATATTACCGGCGGTGGCATGGTGGCTTTTATCGAATTCTTTGACTTCTTTTTCGTGGCAATTGCCACAATCTTTGGGTGACACAATGACCGATATAACAAAATCTTTATGTTTTATGGCATCCTTGTCGGTAGTCTTGGCCTTATGACATTCGTAGCAACCGACATTGGCACGATAGTGTGTAGAATCTCCCCACATTTCATAAATGCCTGGGCTCTTTTCTTTATGGCATGAAACGCATTGTGCACTTTCTCTACTTAAATCAGCAAAGCCTTTTAAGATTTTGACGGGTTCTCCTTTTTTATTACTGTTCTTGGTTGCGGCGAGCAGTGTCGATTGGAAACCAAATAAAAGGATAAGTGCTAAACAAGCAATTTTTAGACTGCTTGAAATTGATAGGTTGGCCATGTGTATTTCCCTGGGTATATTATTCTTATATATTTTGCAGGGTTTTTGCAATAAACGTACCAGTTGCAGGTGTTAATTCTAACTTATTGTTATTGCTTAATATTTTCGGTTTTTGGAAGCTGGTTTTGTGTTTATTACTGCAAAACACCGAACAACCGCACTAAATTAATGCATTAGTTACACTGTGCTCACTATAATGAGGCGTATTATTTTTAAAGATGAGCGGGATTTTCGTTTTTAGCCTGGCACAGTCAGGCTCGAATTGCAGAGCTGTTAAAATTCAGGCGAGTTCCATTGCTTTTTCTGCTGCGGGTTTTTCAGCCTGTTCAATCATTTCTTTCGCATGTGAGCGAGTTTGCTCAGTAATATTCAATCCGCCTAGCATCCGCGCAATTTCTTCAATGCGCAGTTCTTTGGATAAGTGTGTAATTTGGGTCGTGGTTACATTTTTATCTGATGTTTTATTGACCTGCAAATGGTGATGGCCCAGTGCGGCCACTTGTGGCAAGTGGGTCACGCAAAGTACCTGACTGTGTTCTGATAGTGCACGCAGTTCCCGCCCAACAATTTCTGCCACGCGGCCGCCAATGCCCACATCGACTTCGTCAAACACCAATGTTGGGATACGGGTGTCTTTAGCGGTGATGACATTAATCGCTAGGCTGATACGCGACAACTCACCACCGGATGCGACTTTGGCCAGCGGTTTAAGTGACTGCCCCGGGTTGGCGCTGACCAAAAATTCGATGGTGTCGGCACCAAAGGCAGAGTAGTGGGCATCGTCTGATACGTTGCAAGCAACTTCAAACTTACCGCCTTCCATGCCTAATGTTTGCATACTCGCGGTCACTCGTTTGGATAATTTTTTAGCGGCCGTTTGTCGTTTCTTTGTAAGCTCGTTTGCAACATTCAAATAGGTATTGGCTGCTTGTTGAATTTCCGATTCTAGGTTACCTAAACGTACATCGGCATTTTGCAGGGTGTCGAGTTCGTCGGCTAATCTTGGAAGCAAGGTATGTAACGTATCGTTGCTGACATTATGTTTACGTGATAGGTTTTGAATGTCAGCTAATCGTTGCTCCAATAACTCTAAACGTTGTGGGTCTATTTCAAGTGAGGCGCTGTAGTTGCGTAATTCACTGGTTGCTTCTTCGATATTAATGAGTGCATTGCGGAGTAATTCATTGGCCGGTTTAATTGCTTCGTCCAGTTTGCTTAGCGTGTCGAGTTCGGTAATTGACTTGTTTAATATATGGTTAAGGTTGATGTTTTCATCGTCCATTAAACTGCGCAAAACAGAATCACTGCTGCTCAGTAGTTGGTTGGCATTGGCGAGGCGCTTATGTTCCACCTCAATTTCTTTTACTTCACCTTCAGCTAAACTGAGTGTTTCGAGCTCATCGACTTGGTAACGCAATAAATCGAGCTGTGCTGTGCGGTCTTTGCTGGCTTGGGTTAACCGTTGGTATTCATTGTTAAGCTGTTGCCATATTTTAAACGCATGTTTTATGTTATCCAGTGTTTTTTGGTTTTTAGCGTAGTCGTCTAGTAACAGCCGTTGTAAATCCGCTTTTAATAATGACTGGTGTTCATGTTGCCCATGTAGGTCGACCAGTTTTTCGCCGAGTTCGCGAAGTAATTTAATTGGGCTGGGGATACCATTGATAAAGGCTTTGGATGTGCCATTGTCATTGATGGAACGGCGAATAATGCATTCGTTTTCGCTATTCATTTCATGTTCTACCAGCCAGCTTTCTGCATCAGGTGTATCGGCGGTGCTAAAGCTCACGCTGATTTCGGCTTTGTCGCAACCGTGGCGGACAATGGAACTGTCGGCACGGTCGCCCAGTGACAATCCCAGTGCATCGAGCATGATGGATTTACCCGCACCGGTTTCGCCAGTAACGATGGTTAAGCCATCATTGATTTCAACGTCGAGTTTTTCGACAACAGCAAAGTTCCAGATGTGTATATAGGTCAGCATAATTTTTTAATCGAAGATGTCTGTTATTACCCAATATTAAAGGTTTTCACCCCAGTGTAATTTTGCACGCAAAATTTCAAAGTAGTCGTGTTTACAGGGGTGAATAATGCGCACAATGGCTTTTTTCTTGAAAATATGGATTTTATCACCGTTTTTAATGGGCAGGTTAATTTGCCCATCGCAACTGATTTGTACCTTTGTATTGACTGATTCGCGCACAACGATTTCAATTTCGCTATCGCCATCAATTACGATAGGGCGGTAGCTCATACTGTGCGGGCAAATCGGTACCAGAATCATGGCATCCATGTCTGGTTCCAGAATCGGGCCACCCCCAGACAGGGCATATGCGGTTGAACCGGTCGGGGTGGAAACGATTAACCCATCGGAACGCATCGTATTAAGCCAGCAGCCGTTAATATAAGTTTCGGTTTCGATCATGCGCGCCATTTCCCACTTATGCACCACCACATCGTTAAAGGCGTCGGATTCAGTAAAGCTGCCATCGGCATGTTCAACCCGTGCGGTGAGCATAATACGGTGTTCTTCTTCAAATTTACCGTCAAGAATTTCGTCCATGCGCTCGGTCATTTCGTAGGGAGAAACATCCACTAAAAAGCCTAAACGGCCTAAATTAATCCCTAAAATGGGGCATTTATGTTCAATGAGGTTACGAACGGCATTTAGTAAAGTACCATCACCGCCTACAGTGATAACTAAATCCGAACTATTGCCAATTTCATCCAATGTGGCGGTTATAACTGTCTGGTCTTTCAGAGTGCTGGCCGTTTCTTTATCGATGACCACTTCACAACCTCGTTTAATTAAAAAGTGGTACAGGCTTAGCAGCGTAACTTCCACGCTGGGATCACCGTATTTGCCAATTAAACCGATTTTATTGAATTCATTTTTCATATGCGTCAACGTTATCATAGAGCCGTAGTGTGAGCTATAGATCTGTTTGTGTTTGAGCCAGGGGTTGATTGATTTGTCTGTATTTATTTGTTGTTCTGGTTAGCAGTCTGCTAATTCGAGTGCTAAAATGTTGTTAACACTTTGTAGCCACTAATTGGACGTTGAGTTTTATGCCTGACCCTTCAGAACTATCAGAATCGGGTATTTCTGATAGAGCGCAGTATTTACTAAAATCCCTTGTTGAACACTATATTGCCGATGGCCAGCCAGTGGGTTCACGGGTGTTGGCAAAAGACAGCGGGATTAAGCTCAGTCCAGCCACGGTGCGTAACGTGATGTCGGATTTAGAAGATTTAGGCTTAATCACCGCACCGCACACCTCATCAGGGCGGATCCCGACCGTGCAGGGTTACCGGCTTTTTATTGATAATTTACTCACAATTAAGCCCTTAGGTACAGAACAAATTAAGCAGTTCAAATCTCAGCTTGAAGGGCAGCCGAGCTCCTCTGGTGTACCCTCATCCGAAAAATTAATCGAAACAGCATCGGGCATGCTATCAGCCGTCACCAAAATGGCCGGTATTGTGATGTTACCCAAGCATGAGAAAGTGATTCTTAAGCATATCGAGTTTTTGATTTTATCCACGAGTAGTGTTCTAGTCATTATGGTGGTGAATAATGAGGAAGTGATTAACAAAGTCATTAACACCCAGCGAGAGTATTCATCAGTGGAATTACAGCAAACCGCTAATTTTCTAAACCAAGAGTATGCCGGGCACGAACTGGAGAGCATTCGCAGTAGCCTATATAAAGGTATGCAGGACGTGCGTGAAGATATGCACCGTATAATGCAAACAGCCGTTGAAATGGCCGATCAAGTTATTGATAAGAATAAAGATTCCGACTTTATCCTTGCGGGCGAAACCAACCTGATGCAATACAACGAAATGGGTGACGTGGACAAGTTACGTCAGCTGTTTGAAGCCTTTAACACCAAGCAGGATGTGCTACACCTGTTGGACAATTCCATTCATGCCGATGGCATGCAGATTTTTATTGGTGAGGAGTCCGGTTACTCGGCTTTTGGTGAATGTTCAGTGGTCACTTCGCCCTATACGGTCGATGATCAGGTCGTCGGTGTTTTGGGTGTTATCGGGCCTACGCGCATGGCTTACGACAAAGTCATCCCCATCGTGGATGTGACCGCAAAATTATTGGGCTCGGTCTTGACCTCTGAATAATTGACCCCATATAGATTTACAGAAATCTAAAATGAAGTAGTAACCTTACTAATACAGGTATTTGGAGACGTGATGACCGATGTAGAAAACAGCACGACGGAAGAAGAAGTGCCAGAACAAGATACAACTGAACAAGAGCAAGCGGCCAGCCCGACAGATGAAGTCGACGTGGCTGAATTGCAAAAACGCCTGGCCGAAGCCGAAGCAGCACAACAAGATGCGAATGACAAACTGTTACGTGCTCATGCCGAGATGGAAAATATTCGTCGTCGCAGCGAACGCGAACTGGAAAATGCACATAAATACGGCATGGAAAAATTTGCAACCGAATTACTGCCTATTATCGACAGCTTGGAATTTGGCCTGGTTGCGGCCAGCGCAGACGATGCTGATATAACAAAAGTGCGTGAAGGCACCGAGTTAACCATTAAAATGCTGGCATCGATGTTTGATAAGTTTGGTATTAACTCCGTACATCCCATTGATGAAGCGTTTGACCCTGAATTCCATCAGGCCATGACCATGATTGAGCATCCTGAAAAAGAGCCCAACACGGTCATTGATGTAATGCAAAAAGGCTACATGCTGAATAATCGGCTTATTCGCCCAGCGATGGTGGTTGTTTCTAAAGCACCGGCGAATACAGACAAAGAAAGTGACGAAAAAACATAGGCAACACTTGATGTTTGGGAAAAAGACCCTATTAATTAATCAGGTTAAATTTTAAGACAATATTTAAAGTATTTTGGAGAAAAAGGCAATGGGTAAAATAATTGGTATTGATTTAGGTACAACAAATTCATGTGTATCTGTTATGGAAGGTGGCAGCCCAAAAGTTATTGAAAATAGCGAAGGCGATCGTACAACACCGTCTATTGTTGCTTTTACGGGTGACGAGGTGATTGTTGGGCAACCTGCAAAACGTCAAGCGGTGACTAATCCAACGAATACTTTATTTGCAATTAAGCGACTAATTGGGCGTCGCTTCAAAGATAAAGAAGTTCAAAAAGACATTTCAATGGTGCCTTACAAAATCCTTGCCGCCGACAACGGTGATGCATGGGTTGAAGCTGAAGGCAAAAAAATGGCACCACCCGAAATTGCTGCACGTGTTCTGCAAAAAATGAAAAAAACAGCTGAAGATTATCTAGGTGAAGAAGTCACCGAAGCGGTTATTACCGTGCCAGCTTATTTTAATGACTCGCAACGTCAGGCAACCAAAGATGCGGGTAAAATTGCCGGTCTGGAAGTTAAACGTATCATCAACGAGCCAACAGCTGCGGCACTTGCTTTTGGTATCGACAAGAAAGAAGGTGACCGAAAAGTTGCCGTTTACGATTTAGGTGGTGGTACATTCGATATTTCAATTATTGAAATTGCTGACATTGATGGTGAGCATCAAATCGAAGTACTTTCAACCAACGGTGACACCTTTCTCGGTGGTGAAGATTTCGATATGCGTTTAATTGATTACCTTGTTGAAGAATTCAAGAAAGATCAGGGTATCGATTTGCGTAACGACCCACTTGCATTGCAACGTTTAAAAGAAGCAGCAGAGAAAGCAAAAATTGAGCTTTCCTCTACACAACAAACAGATATTAACTTACCGTATGTAACGGCAGACGCAAGTGGACCGAAACATTTAAATATTAAAATTACACGATCAAAACTAGAATCATTAGTTGACGATTTAGTTGCACGTACCATTGAGCCCTGCAAAAAAGCATTAAACGACGCAGATTTATCAGCATCAGAAATTGATGATGTGATTTTAGTGGGTGGCCAGTCGCGTATGCCTAAAGTACAGGAGGAAGTCGAAGCTTTCTTCGGTAAAGCACCGCGTAAAGATGTCAACCCAGATGAAGCCGTTGCAGTTGGTGCATCCATTCAAGGTGGTGTATTAGGCGGCGACGTTAAAGACGTTTTATTATTAGATGTAACGCCATTGTCATTGGGTATTGAAACAATGGGTGGTGTGATGACCAAGCTCATTGAGAAAAACACAACCATTCCAACCAAAGCGCAACAGGTATTTTCAACAGCTGAAGATAACCAGACTGCGGTAACAGTGCATGTGTTACAAGGTGAACGTGAGCGTGCTGATGCAAATAAATCATTAGGCCGCTTTGATTTACAGGACATTCCACCGTCACAGCGTGGTACACCACAAATTGAAGTATCGTTTGATATTGATGCCAATGGTATTTTAAATGTATCGGCAAAAGACAAAGCAACCGGTAAAGAGCAATCCATTGTGATTAAAGCCTCCAGTGGTTTATCGGATGAAGAAGTCGAAGCAATGGTACGTGATGCAGAAGCCCATGCTGATGAAGATAAAAAATTCCAGGAAATGGTTGCTGTACGTAACACCGCAGAATCAATGATTAATGCGACGCAAAAATCCATGGAAGAACTCGGTGACGATAAACTTGAAGCAGGTGAAAAAGAAGCGATTGAAGCTGCGATTAAAGATTTACAGGAAGCTTTAAAAGGCGAAGATAAAGATGAAATCGAAGCCAAAACAAAAGCTTTAACGGATGCATCAGGCAAAATGGCTGAAAGGCTTTATGCTGAAAAAGCAGATGGAGCGGAAGCCCCAACTGGTGCAGAAGCAGAAGCAGATGCAAATACAAAGGCAAACGATGATGTTGTCGATGCCGAGTTTGAAGAAGTCAAAGACAACAAGTAAAAAATGCCATTGATATTAATGGTTAGTTAAAGAAGTAAAACCAAAAGGCGTGATAAACTCACGCCTTTTGGCAATTCAGAAAAAGGTTTGTGAAGTATGTCTAAGCGTGATTATTATGCAGTGCTGGAACTGGAAAAGTCTGTAACTACGGCTGAAATAAAAAAAGCGTTTAAACGCAAGGCAATGAAGTATCACCCGGACAGAAATCCAGACAGTAAAGAAGCCGAAGAAAAATTTAAAGAAGCCAAAGAAGCACATGACATTTTAACTGATCAGCAAAAACGTGCCGCTTATGATCAGTTTGGTCATGCCGGTGTGGATGGTTCTGCCGGAATGGGGGGTGCTGGTGCTGCGGGTGGTGCCAGTTTTAGTGATGTCTTTGGCGACGTATTTGGTGATATTTTTGGCGGTGCTCGAGGCGGTGGCGGTGGCCCACAGGTTTTTCGTGGTTCCGATCTAAGATATAACCTTGAGCTGGATTTAGAAGATGCAGTGAGAGGCACCGAAGTAAAAATTCGTGTTCCTACTCAAGTGGCTTGTGATAGCTGCGGGGGCAGCGGTGCTAAAAAAGGCACCAAGCCCGCAACGTGTACAACATGCGGTGGTCATGGGCAGGTACGTATGCAGCAGGGTTTTTTCTCCTTACAGCAAACCTGCCCGCGTTGTCATGGTACGGGTAAAATGATTGCTGATCCCTGCAATAAATGCCATGGACATGGTCGACTCGAAAAACATAAAACATTATCAGTCAAAGTGCCGCCGGGCGTGGATACCGGTGATCGTATTCGTTTGTCGGGGGAAGGCGAAGCCGGTGAAAATGGTGGGCCAGCCGGTGATTTATATGTGCATATGAATGTGCGGCCACATAAAATATTTGAACGTGATGGTGTTGATTTATATTGTGAAGTACCGATTAGCTTCGTCACGGCAAGCCTCGGTGGCGAGTTGGAAGTCCCTACGCTGGATGGCCGCGTTAAATTAAAGGTGCCTACAGAAACACAAACAGGCAAATCATTCCGTTTGCGTGGTAAGGGTGTAAAAGCCGTGCGTGGCTCAGGCCTAGGTGATTTAATTTGTCGTATTAGCATCGAAACGCCAGTTAATTTAACGAATGAGCAAAAGGATTTATTAAAGCAACTGGAAACATCATTAAATGGTGATGGTGTTCATCACAGCCCGCGGACAGCATCCTGGGTGGATGGGGTAAAAAAATTCTTCAAGGACATGAAGCTTTAATTTCAAAGCTCTTTAAGCAGTATATTCTCGCGTTTAACGAAGGCATATTATTGTTTTCCAATTCTAATAAATTAGAATGAATTTTTAAATTTAAAAGAGTAGTATAAAGTTAGGATTTTGAGAAAAAAACTTAAAGCAGGCTCTCCGCGGGAATGACGGCATACTAAAATCATTAAAGAGTAAAAACAATGACAAGAATAGCCATCACAGGTGCAGCGGGTCGAATGGGGCGAGTGCTTATTGAGGCAACCCTGCAAAATAAAAACACAACTTTAAATGTAGCCATTGATCGTTTGGGTAGTCCTTTCGTTGGTGTCGATGCCGGTGAATTAATTAATCATGGCCAACAAAACGTCATTATTGTTGATGAGCTTGGCTCTGTTACTGATGATTTTGATGTGCTTATTGATTTCACCCATCCTGATGTCAGTGTCAAAAACATTGAAATATGCCGCCAAGCAAAAAAACGTTTGGTTATTGGGACAACCGGCTTCAGTGACGAACAAAAAGAATTGATTAGCGATGCCGCAAAAGATATTGCCATCGTTTTTGCGCCGAACATGAGTGTCGGCGTTAACCTGTGTTTTAAATTACTCGATATTGCAGCACGGGTAATGGGCGACTATACCGATATAGAAGTTATTGAAGCGCACCATCGTCATAAAGTGGATGCGCCTTCAGGGACGGCCTTACGTATGGGCGAAGTCGTGGCTGAAGCACTAGGTCGTGATTTAAACGATTGTGCCGTTTATGGCCGCGAAGGCCAAACCGGTGAACGTGACCGCAATACCATCGGCTTCGAAACTATTCGAGCGGGTGATATTGTGGGTGAACATACCGTTATGTTTGCCGATATTGGTGAACGGGTTGAAATTACCCATAAAGCCTCCAGCCGAATGACGTTTGCCAATGGTGCAGTGCGGGCGGCAAATTGGTTAATGGATTTTGAATCAGGTCAATTTGATATGCAGGATGTTTTAGGCTTACGTGAATAACAAAGTTAGTGGGTATGCAATGTTAAATAAAAGGTTGTACCTTTATCCTCTTCTGACTCAGCCCAAATTCGCCCATGATGTATTTCCCCCTGTTTTTTAGGACGCATTGTTACCGCTTGGTTATTCGATAGTTACCGCTTTGATGGGCTAGCGAGATCACTTGATTTGATCGTATTTTTCAATAAAAACGAAAGCACCACTGGAAACCACCCCCATCTTAAAGTACAATCCCTTCGGTCGACGCACTACGTCTCGGCCACACTGAATTCTTAAATAAGCGGGAGTCCTTCGATTTAGAGGGCACTCCCGTTTTGTGCATCTACGCGGAGGTTTCATTGCGGCAATCAGCCCTTTTAATACTTGAAGATGGCACCGTTTTTCATGGTGAATCCATTGGCGTTTCTGGCGAATCTGTTGGTGAAGTGGTTTTTAACACCGCTATGACCGGTTACCAGGAAATTCTTACCGATCCTTCTTACGCCAAACAACACGTTACCTTAACCTATCCACATATTGGCAATGTTGGCACGAATTCAGAAGATGAAGAATCCTCTAGCATTTTTGCTTCCGGCCTTATTGTTCGGGACGTGCCTTTGCTGGCCAGCAACTGGCGAAATCAGGACAGCCTGAGCGACTATCTGGCTAAAAACAAAGTGGTTGCGATTGCGGGAATTGACACCCGAAAGCTGACTCGAATTTTACGCAAAAAAGGTGCGCAGGGTGGCTGTATTATGGCTGCAAGTGCAGGTGAAGCGCTTGATGAAGCCAAAGCCTTGGCTGCTGCAAAAGCATTTCCCGGTTTAAAAGGGATGGACTTGGCCAAAGAAGTTACCACCAAAGAACAATATTCATGGCAACAGGGTAGCTGGACACTGGAAAATGGTTTGCCAGCGGATTCCACTGACTTGCCTTATCATGTTGTTGCCTTCGACTATGGCGTAAAACGTAATATCCTGCGGATGTTGGTTGACCGTGGTTGCAAGCTAACTGTTGTTCCTGCACAAACACCGGCTGCGGATGTGCTTGCATTAAAACCCGATGGGCTTTTCTTATCCAATGGCCCGGGTGATCCAGAACCTTGTGACTATGCAATCAATGCTATTAAGGAATTAACAAAATCTAACACTCCTATGTTTGGTATTTGCCTTGGTCACCAGTTGCTTTCGCTTGCTAGTGGTGCGAAAACAATGAAAATGAAATTTGGCCATCATGGCGCAAACCATCCGGTTCAGGATATTGCCTCGAAACAGGTTTTTATTACCAGTCAGAATCACGGTTTTGCCGTTGATGAAAGTTGCTTGCCAGACAACCTAACCGTAACGCATCGTTCGCTGTTTGATGAATCGTTGCAAGGCGTTAAGCGAAACGATATTCCTGCATTCAGTTTCCAAGGTCACCCTGAAGCAAGCCCAGGGCCACATGATGTTGCACCCTTATTTGATCAATTTATCGATTTAATAAAACAAGCCAAAAGTTAACCCGAGTTATTTAAAAAACATGCCAAAAAGAACCGACATAAAAAGTATTTTAATTATAGGTGCAGGCCCGATTGTAATCGGCCAAGCCTGTGAGTTTGATTACTCAGGTGCGCAAGCTTGTAAAGCATTACAAGAAGAAGGTTACCGCGTTATTCTGGTTAACTCGAACCCCGCGACGATTATGACCGACCCTAACCTAGCAGATGCAACCTATATCGAGCCTATTCACTGGACGGTGGTTGAACGCATTATAGAAAAAGAGAAACCAGACGCTATTTTACCCACCATGGGCGGGCAAACGGCACTGAACTGTGCGTTAGACTTGCACCGTGAAGGCGTATTGGAAAAACACGGCATTGAAATGATTGGCGCCGATCGTGAAGCGATTGATAAAGCAGAAGATCGCGATAAATTCCGTAAAGCAATGCAAAAAATAGGCTTGGATATGCCTGAAGCTGCAGTTGCGCACAGTATAGAAGAAGCATTACAAGTTCAATCGCGAGTAGGCTTTCCAACCGTCGTTCGTCCATCGTTCACTATGGGCGGCAGCGGCGGTGGCATTGCTTATAATAAAGAAGAATTTCTGGAAATTTGTGAACGTGGTCTGGATCTTTCCCCAACCAATGAATTGTTAGTTGAAGAATCGATTCTCGGTTGGAAAGAGTATGAAATGGAAGTGGTGCGTGACTGCAATGACAACGTTATCATTATTTGTTCGATAGAAAACCTCGACCCGATGGGTGTGCATACCGGCGATTCTATTACCGTGGCACCAGCACAAACATTAACCGATAAAGAATATCAAATCATGCGTAATGCATCTATTGATGTGTTGCGTGAAATTGGTGTGGATACCGGTGGTTCAAATGTACAGTTTGCAATTAACCCTGAAAATGGCCGGATGATCATTATCGAAATGAATCCGCGTGTATCACGTTCATCGGCACTGGCTTCAAAAGCAACCGGCTTCCCTATTGCAAAAATTGCTGCCAAGTTGGCAGTGGGTTACACGCTGGACGAGTTAAGAAACGATATTACCGGTGGTGCAACACCGGCTTCGTTTGAGCCGATGATTGATTATGTGGTAACAAAAATTCCTCGATTCACTTTTGAAAAATTTCCAACAGCCGATTCACGTTTAACCACGCAAATGAAATCCGTGGGTGAAGTCATGGCAATTGGCCGCACTCAACAGGAGTCATTACAAAAAGCGATTCGTGGTTTAGAAATTGGCAAAGATGGTTTCGATGAAATCATGGATTTAAGTGCCGATAATGCCAAAGAGATACTGACTCAGGAATGCCGAATAGTTCGTCCTGAAAGGCTTTGGTACTTAGCGGAAGCATTCCGTTTTGGTATGAGTGTTGATGAGTTGTATGACATCACTAAAGTTGACAAATGGTTCTTAGTTCAAATAGAAGACATTGTCTTAAATGAAAATGCCTTACGTAAAAAACAGTTGTCTGATATCAGTAAACAGGAAATGTTTAACTTAAAACGTAAAGGTTTTTCAGATAGACGTTTAGCAAAAGTTTTAAATACCACCGAAGCTGAACTACGTGCACACCGGCACCAACTTAAAGTACGCCCTGTTTATAAACGTGTGGATACCTGCGCGGCTGAGTTTGCAACGGATACAGCGTATATGTATTCAACTTATGAAGAAGAATGCGAAGCAGCGCCAACGAATAAGGAAAAAATAATGGTGCTCGGTGGCGGTCCTAACCGTATTGGTCAGGGCATCGAATTTGATTATTGTTGCGTGCATGCTGCCTTTGCCTTGCGTGATGATGGTTATGAAACCATTATGGTCAACTGTAATCCTGAAACCGTTTCAACCGATTATGATACATCCGATCGACTCTATTTTGAACCACTCACTCTTGAAGATGTTTTAGAACTGATTGATCTTGAAAAACCAAAAGGGGTGATTGTGCAGTACGGTGGCCAAACACCATTAAAACTGGCGCGTGATCTGGAAGCAGCCGGCGCACCTATTATTGGTACATCACCTGACTCTATCGATTTAGCCGAAGACCGTGAACGCTTCCAACAGTTAATTGAATCGCTAAACCTGAAGCAACCGGATAATAGAACCGCGCGTGATCTTGAAACTGCCGTTACCCTGGCCGAAGAAATTGGTTACCCCTTGGTTGTGCGACCATCGTATGTACTAGGTGGGCGGGGTATGGAAATTGTTTACAACGAAACTGAATTGCGACGTTATATGAATGAAGCAGTGGAAGTATCTAACGACTCGCCTGTGCTACTTGACCGCTTCTTAGATGACGCCGTTGAAGTGGATGTGGATGCAATTTGTGATGGAACCGATGTACTTATTGGTGGCATCATGGAACATATTGAGCAAGCTGGTATTCATTCGGGTGATTCAGCTTGTTCATTACCACCTTATACGCTGTCAAAAGAAATCCAAGACCGGCTGCGGGAACAAATTGTAGCGATGGCGCATGGTTTAAAAGTAGTGGGTTTAATGAATACCCAGTTTGCGATTAAGGGTGACGATATATATGTGCTCGAAGTGAATCCGCGTGCTTCGCGTACGGTGCCTTTTGTTTCTAAAGCGATTGGTCAACCACTTGCTAAAATTGCAGCACGTTGTATGGCGGGTATTTCATTGAAAGAACAAAATGCGCTTAAAGAAATTATTCCAAAATATTATTCAGTAAAAGAAGCGGTGTTCCCATTTAATAAGTTCCCCGGCGTCGACCCTGCATTAGGACCCGAAATGAAATCAACTGGCGAAGTGATGGGGGTAGGCTATAGTTTTGCAGAAGCATTTGCAAAATCACAATTAGGTGCCAGTGTTATTTTACCTACATCGGGTAAAGCATTCTTAAGTGTGCGCGATGCAGACAAAGCTCAGATTGCTGGCATTGGTCAGTCGCTGTTAAAAATAGGTTTTAGTATTGTTGCAACCAATGGTACGGCAAAGGTATTAATGGATGCAGGCATGGAATGCGAAGTGGTTACTAAAGTGGGGCAAGATCGTCCCCATATTGTTGATATCATTAAAAATGACGAAATTAGTTTAATTATAAACACAACAGAAGGTACCCAAGCAATCGCAGACTCTGCAACCATTCGTAGCAATGCTTTACAGCATAAAGTAACTTATACAACGACAATATCCGGCGGCAGGGCATTTTGTATGGCCATGCAGGAAAAAAGTAATAAAAATGTTTATAATATTCAATCATTGCATAAAGATATTATAGAAGCGTAGGGGAAATTATTATGAGTCGTCCTCCAATGACAGCTAAAGGTGCCGATAAATTACGTGCCGAATTAAAAGATTTAAAGCAGGTTCAGCGGCCTAAAATTGTTGAAGCGATTGCAACCGCACGCGAGCACGGTGATTTAAAAGAAAATGCCGAGTACCATGCAGCACGTGAGCAGCAAAGTTTTCTGGAAGGCCGCGTAAAGCAGATTGCATCAGCAGTATCCAATTCAGAAATTATTGACGTTGCTTCATTAGGTGTGAACGCGGGTGATAAAGTTGTGTTCGGTGCCACCGTTGAATTGTATGGTGTTGAAGACGAGAGTGAGGTCACTTACACCATTGTTGGTGAACAGGAAGCTGATATTAAACAAAATCTTATTTCGATTACCTCACCTATTGCTCGCGCACTTATTGGTAAAAGTGTGGATGACGTTGCTGCAGTACAAGCACCGGGTGGTGTGCGTGAATATGAAATTGTCTCTGTTCAATACACATACGTTTAAATTTTTTTGAGACGCTCAAAGAATAATGAAAACCTTACTCGTTGGTGAACGCATCCTACTAACCCTCTGGGTTGGTGGAATGTGGACTGTTGGTTATATTGTTGCACCCACATTATTTAGTATGCTGGAAAAAAGCATTGCTGGAAATGTTGCTGGGCAGCTTTTTACCTTACTGAGTTATCTGGGTTTGTTTTGTGGTAGTTTGTTAACGATAGGTTTGGTCAGTCGTGTTGGTGTTCAGGTAATGCAGCATTGGATGTTCTGGGTCTTGCTCATTATGTTGGTGATTATTCTCATTGGTCAGTTTGCTTTACAACCTATGATGGCAGAACTTAAAGCGACAAGCCTTACCGATTTAAACCGTTCCGAATTTGGTAAATTGCATGGTATTGCTTCTGTCTTGTTTTTAATAAACAGTTTGCTTGGTTTGTCTTTGGTTATGACTCAAAAGTAAAGCAAGGTCATTGCGTATAACGCGGCAATGACGAATATACTATTTCGGTAGTATAATCTTCGGCTCGTCTGCTTGCTTATAAAGCCCCACAATATGGCCAATGGTAATTACAATCATCGCATCACAATGTTGTTGAATCTTTTCTATCATTGAGCTTCTTTGTGCTTTATCGGCTGCATTTACACGTACTTTGATCAGCTCATGGTGTTCTAGAGCCAAGTTTATTTCTTCCATCACACTTTCAGTTAAACCCTTATTGCCAATAATAACAAGAGGCTTAATTTCATGCGCCAGTTGGCGTAAATGATGACGCTGTGTTTTTCCTAATTTGGATTGTGGCATGGTTTTGCAGACTCGTTAAATAAGATTGGTTCGATAAGCTTGTAATCTTAAAACTAAGATTCGAAAAAGCGGCTGAGTACGTTATTATACTTTAGTTTTACGATAAAAGGCGATTTCAAATATGGCACGCAGCAAAAGTAGCCGGGACTGGATGCAGGAGCATTTGAATGACGAATACGTTATCCGAGCGCAAAAAGAAGGCTATCGTGCGCGAGCTATTTATAAGCTGATGGAGCTCGATGAGCGAGACCGGCTGATTAAACCGGGGCATTTTGTTGTGGACTTAGGCGCCGCGCCGGGCAGTTGGTCGGAATATGCGATCACCAAAGTCGGCAAGAAGGGCAAAGTCTTTGCGCTGGATTTGCTTGAAATTGAGCCGATTCCGAGGGTGGAATTTATTCAGGGCGATTTTCGCGAAGATACGGTACTGGATCAACTAATGAAATCACTCGAAAATCACCCCGTTGACCTTGTAATGTCCGATATGGCACCCAATATAAGTGGTATGAAGGCGGTTGATCAGCCAAGGTCAATGTACCTGTGCGAATTAAGCCATGAATTAGCCCGAAATGTACTAAAACCGGGCGGTGATTTACTGATGAAAGTGTTTAATGGTGCGGGATTAGATGAGTTTAAAAAGGCGCTTAGACAAGACTTTAATAAGCTTATTATTCGTAAACCCAAGGCTTCCAGAGCCCGTTCTAGCGAGAACTATTTGCTAGCAAGGGGCTATAATGTGTAGTACCGTCTAACTATTAGAATTTGATTGATTTTGAGGTAATAAATTGAACGATTTAACCAAGAATATTCTCCTTTGGGTGGTAGTGGCCGTTATTTTAATGATGGTTTTTCAACAAATGGGCGTTAACAAAGAAAGTGCCAAGCTGAGTTATTCTGAGTTTATGCAGTCTGTGGAGAGTAATCAGATCAGTGAAGTGCTAATCACCAACCAGAATATTAGCGGCAAATTAACCTCGGGCGGTAGTTTTAGCACTTACAGCCCCGAAACAAACAACAGCGCCATGGTTGGCGAACTCCTTAAAAATGGCGTTAAAATCACCTCGAAGCCGATTGAACACAGCATTCTAATGCAAATCTTTATTTCATGGTTCCCGTTTATTTTAATCATTGGCTTGTGGATTTTCTTTATGCGTCAGATGCAGGGTGGTGGCGGTGGCCGAGGTGCGATGTCCTTTGGCAAAAGCAAGGCGCGCATGCTAGGTGAAGATCAGGTCAAAATTACCTTTAATGATGTGGCCGGTGTCGACGAAGCAAAAGAAGAAGTCGCCGAACTGGTTGAGTTCTTGCGCGACCCGTCTAAATTCCAGAAACTAGGCGGCAAAATTCCAAGCGGTGTATTGATGACAGGTGCACCCGGTACCGGTAAAACCTTATTAGCCAAAGCCATTGCCGGCGAAGCCAAGGTGCCTTTCTTTACTATTTCCGGTTCCGACTTTGTTGAAATGTTTGTTGGTGTCGGTGCATCACGCGTACGTGACATGTTCGAGCAAGCTAAAAAACATGCCCCTTGCATTATCTTTATCGATGAAATTGATGCGGTGGGTCGCCATCGTGGCGCCGGTTTAGGCGGTGGCCATGATGAACGTGAACAAACATTAAACCAGTTATTGGTTGAAATGGACGGTTTTGAAGGCAATGAAGGCGTTATCGTTATTGCCGCGACTAACCGCCCAGACGTTTTAGATCCTGCGTTACTGCGCCCCGGCCGATTTGATCGTCAGGTGGTGGTGCCATTACCTGATATGCGCGGTCGGGAACAAATACTTAAAGTACATATGCGTAAAGTGCCTGCATCGGAGGATGTCAATCCAAAAACCATTGCTCGTGGTACACCGGGTTTCTCGGGTGCCGATTTAGCCAACCTTGTAAATGAGGCAGCTCTGTTTGCGGCGCGTTCTAACAAACGTCTAGTGGATATGACTGAGTTTGAAAAAGCCAAAGATAAAATTATGATGGGTGCCGAGCGCAAGTCGATGGCGATGAGCGAAGATGAAAAACGCAATACCGCTGTTCATGAATCTGGTCATGCGATTGTCGGTTTGATGGTTCCTTCCCATGATCCGGTTTATAAAGTAACCATTATCCCGCGTGGTCGTGCTTTAGGCGTTACAATGTTCTTACCCGAAGAAGATCGCTATTCTTATAGTAAAGAACGTCTGGAAAGCTCTATCTGTAGTTTGTTTGGTGGGCGCTTGGCAGAAGAACTGACCTTTGGTAAAGAAAATGTCACCACTGGCGCATCAAATGATATTCAACGCACCACTGAAATCGCTCGCAGTATGGTTACCAAATGGGGCTTGTCTGAAAAGCTTGGACCGATGACGTATGGTGAGGATGAAGGTGAAGTTTTCTTGGGGCATCAGGTAACCCAGCATAAAAATATATCGGGTGCGACGATGAAAGTTATTGATGAAGAAATACGAAAAATATTGGATACTCAATATGCCCGAGCGGAAAAAATATTAACTGAGAAAAAAGACACCTTACATGCGATGGCCGATGCTTTGATGAAATATGAAACCATTGATAAAGATCAGATTGCAGATATTATGGCGGGTAAATCACCGCGTCCACCGGAAGACTGGGATGATAGCGATATAGATACCCCATCGAAAGCAAGTTCGGACGATAAAAAAACATCGGACGACATCAAGAAAAGTGATGGTTCTATCGGTGGCCCAGCCGGTTCACATTAATTTTTTAAGATGTAGTAAATAAACAAAAACCCCTATTCAGTTGAGTAGGGGTTTTTTGCGTTAAAGTTTAGAAATGACTCAGAAAATTAATTTTAAACAAAGAACTTATATCATGGGGATTCTAAATGTTACCCCGGATTCATTTTCTGATGGTGGTCAATTCACAACGCAAAGTACTGCGCTGCAACAAGTTAAGCAAATGTTAACCGATGGTGCTGATATTATTGATATCGGTGGTGAGTCGACCCGACCGGGTGCAAAAGAGGTTTCGCTGAATGATGAACTTGAACGGGTTATTCCTGTTATTAAAGCAATTCGTGAATTTTCTGATTGTCTGATTTCAGTGGATACCAGCAAGGCATATGTCATGCGCGAGGCAATATATGCCGGTGCCAATATTATTAACGATGTAAGAGCGTTGCAGGAAAATAATGCATTGCAAACAGTTGCTGAGCTCAATGTACCGGTTTGTTTAATGCATATGCAAGGTCAGCCTCGCAGTATGCAAAGCCAGCCTGAGTATAGCAATGTTGTTGACGAGGTAAAGCAATTTTTACAACAACGTGCTCAAGCCTGTTTGGACGCCGAGATAAAGAAAGACAATATTATTATCGACCCGGGTTTTGGTTTTGGTAAAACCCTTGAACATAATTTAAGCTTATTTAATGCATTGGATGAATTTGTTGAAATGCATTATCCTGTACTGGTCGGTATTTCGCGCAAAACAATGATTGGTAAAATATTAAAAGATGCGCCGGTTACTGAACGCACCCATGCCAGTGTGGCAATGGCGGCTTTAGCCGCACAACAAGGCGTGCAAATAGTAAGAGTGCATGATGTAAAAGCAACAGCCGATGCGCTCGCGGTTGTTCATTGTTTAAATAAAAATAGGGAAAAGTATGTCACGTAAGTATTTTGGAACAGATGGAATTCGCGGTAAAGTCGGTAAGTTTCCTATTACGCCCGACTTTGTTTTAAGGTTGGGCTATGCGGTTGGCAAGGTACTGGGTGAAGAAGGCGGTTCGGTTGTTATTGGTAAAGATGCGCGTATATCCGGTTATATGTTTGAGTCAGTGTTAGAAGCGGGTTTAACGGCGGCCGGTGTGAATGTAGTTTTGTTGGGTGTCATGCCAACACCGGGGATTGCCTATTTAACGCGAACACTGCATGCCAATGCGGGCATTGTTATTAGCGCATCACACAACCCGTATTACGATAACGGCATCAAATTTTTCTCGGCAGACGGTACAAAGTTAGCCGATGAAGTGGAATTGGAAATCGAGCGTATGCTAGACCACCCAATGGACTGCAATGACTCGTCTCATTTAGGTAAAGCAGTACGCATGGACGATGCCGATGGTCGATATATTGAATTTTGTAAACATACCATCCCATCAGGAATGAACCTTGCTGGGTTGAAAGTGGTGGTTGATTGCGCCAACGGCGCAACTTACGACGTTGCACCGAAGATTTTTACCGAACTTCGCGCCGAGGTGATAGCCATTGGTAATGAACCCAATGGAATTAATATCAATGCAGACTGTGGCTCAACCCAACCGGCACAATTACAGCAAGCAGTAAAAACACACCAAGCGGATGTGGGCATTGCCTTAGACGGTGATGGTGACAGGCTTATTATGGTTGACCGTCATGGTAATTTAGTCGACGGTGACGAATTATTGTATGCCATTGCGATGGCGGCAAAAGTGAATCAAACACTCAATGGGGGGGTTGTTGGCACCTTAATGACCAACCTCGGGTTGGAACATGCCTTTGAACGTGCCGATATCCCCTTTACCCGCGCAAAGGTCGGCGACCGTCATGTGATGGAACAATTACTCGCCAACGACTGGAATTTAGGCGGTGAATCTTCCGGTCATTTGATTTGCTTGGATAAAAATACCACCGGTGATGGCTGTGTTGCCGCATTGCAAGTGTTAGCCGCAATGATTTCACAAGGCAAACAGTTACACGAATTGGTTGCGGATATGTCTAAATATCCCCAAATTATGATCAATGTACGTTTAGAAGAAAAACTGGATCTTTGTTCTTGTCAGCCGGTGCAAAAAGCCGTGCAACAAGCCGAAAAAGAGCTGGCTGATACTGGGCGGGTTTTATTGCGAGCATCGGGTACCGAGCCTGTTATTCGGGTGATGGTTGAAGGGCAGGACGCAGGGCAGGTTGAACGCTTAGCAACAACCATTGCTAAAGAAGTCGAGGCGCAGATCTAATTTGGCCACTCGGGCAATTTTTTACTCATTACGCTTTAAATCAGGCATTTAGCCTAAAAAAAGCAGTATATTCAGGATATTCCGAGTGGAGATATTGATTTATTGGGTGCTGGCCGTTATGCTTGCGCGCTATTTTATGCCGATTTCGTTTCGACGAAGTGAGCAAAGTTTTAGACATTGAGAGAGGAATCAAATGCGTCAACCCATTATTGCTGGTAACTGGAAAATGAATGGCTCCCGCGAGAGCATCAAAGCCTTATTGGACGGAATTAAAGCCGGTATGGGCGATGTTAAATCAGCCGAAGTGGCTGTTTGTGCTCCCTCGATTTACATTGCGGACGTGGCCGAGCAACTCAAAGGCAGCAACATTGGTTTTGGCGGTCAGAACGTTAGCACCGAAGAAAAAGGTGCGTTTACCGGTGAAATCTCAACGTCGATGTTGCTTGATTTTGGTTGTAAATATGTTCTTGTTGGCCACTCAGAACGTCGCAGTTTATACGGCGAAGACGATGCACTTGTCGCCGCTAAATTTGCCGTTGCACGCAAAGCGGGCTTAACCCCTGTTTTGTGTATTGGTGAATCATTAGACGAGCGTGAAAATGGTTCGACCGAAGCGGTTTGTGCTCGTCAGCTAGATGCGGTTATTGATGCAGAAGGCATCGACGCCATAGCCGATTGCGTAATTGCATACGAACCGGTCTGGGCAATTGGTACAGGCAAAACAGCCACACCCCAGCAAGCGCAAGACGTACACGCTTTTATTCGTTCCAAGTTAGCAGAAAAGAGCAAAGACGTAGCTGCCAAAGTACGCATCCAGTACGGTGGTAGTATGAACGCAGGTAATGCCGCAGAATTATTATCACAGCCGGATATTGACGGTGGCTTAATCGGTGGCGCATCGCTTGTCGCCGAAGACTTTTTAACTATTTGCAAAGCAGCGGGTTAAATATATAAAAATTTTGTCATTTGCACCCTAAAGTGCATAAAAGCATAGCCAAGCAATCTTGCTTATATGTTAATGACGTAAGATATTATTAGAGAATAAATATGTTAATGCAAAATGTCGTTCTGGTTCTACACGTTATCATCGCCGTTTCACTGGTTACGCTAGTGTTACTGCAACAGGGTAAAGGCGCCGATGCCGGTGCAGCTTTTGGTGCAGGCGCATCAGGAACGGTATTTGGTTCAAAAGGGTCGTCATCCTTTTTAACCCGTACAACGGGCGTTCTCGCCACCCTGTTTTTTATTACCAGCCTAACCTTATTTGTCTTAGCTACCGAAACTAAAACAGTAAGCAGTGTTGTTGATCAGGTGCAATCCCAGCAAAAAGAAGCAACTCAGTCTGACGTTCCAACATCAGATGTACCTGTTTCTGACTCAAAACCTCAATTATTAAAACCGTCTACATCAGACGTTCCCGCTGCCGACTAGGTAAGCAACTTCTATAAGCCGATGTGGTGAAATTGGTAGACACGCCATCTTGAGGGGGTGGTAGCGCAAGCTGTGCCGGTTCGACTCCGGCCATCGGCACCATTTACAGTCTTAAACACAATTTATACTTTGAGTGAAAAAGGAATATTGTGTATTAAGTTTTAAAACTGCCCATTCTATTCTGTAGATCAGTTGCAAGCCGTTCCAGTTCCTGACTGGCGGCAGCGGTATGTTCTGCACCTTCGGCTGCCTGCACGGACAGTGTACTAATGGACGTGATGTTGTGATTAATATCCTCAGCAACCGATGATTGTTCATCTGCGGCACTTGCAATTTGGGTATTCATTTCCACTATTTTTGATACTGCAGTAGTGATTGACGTTAAAGCTTCACCTGCTTGTTGTGCTTTGTCGACCGTATGCTGGGTTTTTTCTTCACCTTGTTGCATCGCTTTAACGGCAGACTTTGTGCCTTCCTGCAAACGCTCAATCATTTTCTGAATTTCCTGGGTGGACTCCTGTGTACGGCTGGCGAGGGTACGAACCTCATCGGCAACAACGGCAAAGCCCCGGCCTTGTTCACCAGCACGTGCCGCTTCGATAGCCGCATTAAGAGCCAGCAAGTTTGTTTGTTCAGCAATGCCTTTAATCACATCGAGTACGGTACCAATTTGATCGGCGTTTTCTTCTACTGTGTGAATAACATCTGCCGTGTTATGGACTTCTTTGGCCAAATCATTAATGGAAGTAATAACCTGTGTAACGACACTCTGCCCGTTAGTCGATTCTGAATCAGCTTGTTGTGCTGCACTGGATGCTTCGGTTGCATGCCGTGCCACTTCCTGTACGGTGGATGCCATTTCATTAATTGCGGTTGCAACTTGCTCTATTTTTGATTCCTGCTGGTTAACATTAAGTTTTGTATCGACGCTGATTTCAGTTAATTGCTGTGCTGAATTAGTCAGCTTTAATCCCGAGCCGCTTGCATCGCGGATCAGTATCTGTATTTTTTCAACAAATTCATTAAATGCTTTTGCAAGTTGCGCTGCTTCATCTTTACCGCTTTCATCTAGGCGACGGGTTAAGTCACCTTCGCCACTGGCAATATTATTCAGCGAACCAATAATACCGCTTAATGTTTGTCGTATAAGCCGTGTAATAAGAAATGCAACAGCAATGGTGAGTGTAATAACAATAAAGCTAAATATAAATGCATTCATTTTGGCTTGCGATGTTTGCTGTAACATTTCTTTTTCTATCATGGCCGCATTTTTTTCCTCTGCGAGGACAAGTTTTTGTACAGTAATTCTGACTTTTTGCCAGTGTGGATGTTCCTGTGTGACTAAAATCTGTTTTGCCGTTTCGATATCGCCGCTTTTCATTGCTTCCAGTACTTTTAATTTGGCGTTTCGGGATTGTAGCCAGTGTGTTTTTGTTTTGGTCAGCGCATCTTGTAATGCTTTATTGTTTACTGCTAATGCGTTCGCTGCTTTTAGTGCGTCATCAAATCGCTTGATGGCTTTGGGCACTACTTTAAACGGCTTTTTCAGATTGGGTCTTAAGACTAAATTTCTTAATGCGATGCCGGAAAGCAGTCCATCGGCAAACATGGTCTGGTAGGCATGTTGGCGTGCGTAATTTTTCTGGAAAAAATGTTCAAATTTATTTCCAATAGATTGTGTTGCACTCATTGAAATCCATGTAGCGGTCAGGAAAAATACAATGACAAGGCTAAATGCCAGCCCAAGTTTCATGGAAATCGTTATATTCTTTAACATGTGCATTCTCCGAATACATTTAATTTTTAAGGGCAATAGTCCCTGGGTCTAAAATATATCGGCATTGAACGAAAAATCTTGAGAGCGAACGGCTTTTGAATAATATTTATTGAAAAAGAATTTTATTTATCCCTTTAATATCAATATGTTGCCCCATTGTCTGAGCAAGGCGGTTTATTTCAGCTTCTCGGAGTTGCAGGTAGTCCGGCGTTTTCGGGCTAGCTATCCCCGCCCATTGCAGCAAACTACTGCAACTGGCCTGATTTTCGAACAGGCCATGCAAGTAACTGCCAAAAATGAAGTTATCTGCGGATAGCGCACCATCGGTTAGCTGATTATCGGGATGCTCATTGAATAAAACAGCCGGGCGTTCAAGGGCTTTGCCCTGACTGCTGCCCATGTGAATTTCATAACCACTGATATGGGTATTGTCGAAGCTTAATTGCCCAGTAACACGAGTGAGTTTTTTATTTTCTTCCAGCGTCGTTTCAAAATCGAGCAGGTTTAATCCTGTTGTTGAACCGGCCTGGCCTTCTAAACCGAGCGGGTCGTGAATTTTTTTGCCTAACATCTGGAAGCCGCCACAAATACCAATAAGTTTTCCACCATAACGCAAATGTTTTTTGATGGACTGTTGCCAGCCTTGCTCAACTAGCCAGTTAAAATCGTGCCGTACATTTTTACTGCCGGGCAGGATAATAAGATCGGCGTTTGGAATACTGGCGTTCGGGCCAATAAATTCAAGATCAACTTGTGGGTGCAAGCGCAGTGGATCGAAATCGGTATGGTTGCTAATGCGTGGCAACACAGGAACGATCACTTTAAGTTTATTGTCGGTTAACACTTGTTGGTTGCTGAGTGCATCTTCGGCTTCCAGATGAAAACCGCTTATATAAGGTAAGGTGCCGAAAACAGGTTTATTGGTTCTTGTTTCGAGCCAGTCTATGCCGGGTTGCAATAAGGCAATGTCACCACGAAAGCGATTAATAATAAAACCTTTAACGCGGTCTTGTTCGCTGGGGCTCAGTAACTCTAATGTGCCCACCAGATGTGCAAACACGCCACCACGATCAATATCGGCGACAATAATAACCGGACAATCGATTTTCTCAGCAAAACCCATATTGGCAATATCACGATCGCGTAAGTTAATTTCAGCTGGGCTACCAGCACCTTCAACAATAATGGCCTCGTATTGATTGGCTAAGCGCGTATAAGATTCAACAACCGCTTGCATGGCAACCGGTTTGTATTGGTGAAAGGCCGCTGCGTCCATATCGGACAAAGCCTTGCCCTGAATAATAACCTGCGCGGCAATATCGGTATTGGGTTTAATTAAGACCGGATTCATATCGGTGTGTGCTTCCACTCCGGCGGCTTGTGCTTGTACTGCTTGTGCGCGACCAATTTCGCCACCGTCAATCGTCACTGCACTGTTCAGTGCCATATTTTGCGGTTTGAACGGCGCAATTTTTTTGCCTTGTTGTAAAAGAATCCGGCAGAGACCACTGACAATGGTGCTTTTGCCCGAGTCGGACGTGGTACCTTGAATCATTAAGGTCGGGCAGGTTAATTTATTTTTTGTCATTGTACGTCTGTTTAAACATCTTCAGGTAAACTATTGCCATGATAACGGAATTACAACTTTTAGTGGCGGTATTATTGGATACGGTCTTCGGTGATCCAAAACGGTTCCATCCTTTAGCCGGATTTGGGCATATTGCTTTAAAGATTGAATCTTTTTTGTATGGATCACAATCAATTAATAATTCGCAACGCAAGTTTCGAGGCGTGGTTGCTTGGGCTCTTGTTGTTTTACCGTTAGTTGCGCTAACCGCGTGGTTAACACAAGATTCGGCCAGCGCCAGTCTTATTATTGGAACGCTGTTGCTTTATGTGACTTTAGGCAGCCAATCGCTGGGGCAACATGCGATGGCGGTATCAACCGCTTTAGTGAATAAAGATATTGTACAAGCGCGCCAACAAATACAAATGATGGTTAGCCGTGATACAGCAAAAATGCAGGACAGTGATATTAGTCGAGCAACCATTGAATCCGTTTTAGAAAATGGCAATGATGCGATTTTTGCAGCCATTTTTTGGTTCTTAATTTTAGGTGCGCCGGGGGTGGTGTTGTATCGTTTAGCTAATACACTTGATGCGATGTGGGGTTACCGCAACGCACGCTACCATGCTTTTGGTTGGTTCGCCGCGCGGGTTGATGACGGCTTGAACTGGATGCCTGCTCGCTTAACCGCGTTGACTTATGCACTGGTTGGTAAAACCAGGCAAGCTTTTTTCTGCTGGAAAACACAGGCAAAGCAATGGAAAGGATTTAACCCTGGCGTGGTGATGTCGGCGGGTGCGGGTGCGCTTGGCCTAGAATTAGGCGGGGCTGCTCAATATCATGGGCAAGTTGTTGCTCGACCTGCATTGGGGCAGGGGGCGCAACCGAATGCGCTGGATATTAAGCGCAGCGTGCAATTAGTGCAACGAAGCTTATGGCTGTGGCTTATTATTATTTTTATTGCAGGTGTGTTTTATGCCGTTTGATAATCTAGTTTTCAATGAAGACGTAAACTTACCAGAAAAAATAATACCAAAAACAAGGCATGGTGGTGACATTGTTACGTTCTCAAAACATTACGGGGTACCGGTTAATCAGTGGCTGGATCTTTCGACCGGTTTAAATCCGTTTGCTTGGTCAGTGCCAGCCATTGCTCAGCATATTTGGGAAAAGTTGCCGCAACAAAACAATCAACTCGAAACAATCGCTTGCCGATATTATGGTTGTGAGAACCTACTGGCTGTTGCCGGTTCGCAAATGGCGATTCAATTATTACCTGCGTTATATCAACAGTACGGATCACCACAACGTGGGCGTGTTGCTATCTTGGCACCAAGCTATTCTGAACATCAACATGCTTGGCAGCAGGCCGGTTATGCTGTTGAGGCTGTTTGCTCCGATAATATCAATGCGATTATTGCTGACACTGATGTTTTAGTTATTGTTAATCCGAATAACCCAACCGGTGAGCCGTTTGCGGTGGAACAATTATTAGCGTGGCGTGAGCAGCTCAGTGAAAAAGGTGGCTGGCTTATTGTTGATGAAGCCTTTATGGATTTAACCCCCCAAAATAGTCTGGCGCAATATGCTCATTTAAGTCATTTAGTGGTGTTGCGATCTTTTGGTAAATTTTTTGGTCTGGCCGGTATTCGGCTTGGGTTTGTACTGGCGAATAATTCGCTGCTTAATCAATTAAAAGCATTATTGGGTCCATGGCCTGTTTCTGCACCGGCGCGTGAAATAGCACAAACGGCGTTGGCTGATATTCGTTGGCAGGCCAATACCATCAAACAATTGCAAACCTTGTCGAAACAATTAGTTTGTTTGCTCGAAGCCGCTAACTTACCAATAAGCGGGCAAACGGGCTTGTTCGTTTGGGTTAAAACACCGCGAGCCTACAATTTGTTTACGGCTTTTGCACAGCAGGGGATTTTAGTGCGCTATTTTGCTGCGACAGATAATGCTGTATCAAGTCTGCGCTTTGGTTTGCCAAAAATGGAAAAGGACTGGGAACGGTTAAAGCAAGCGCTGGATTCAGTGTCGATGCCTGAGTAAAAGAGTAAAATTTTATACCCTACTGCGCTATGTTTTGCTAAGATGCCGCTTTGCTTAATTAAGCGCACTTTTCTTATCTTAATTTTAAGCAAATATCGTTTTATATTAGTGCCTGTAAAGTAAAAAAATGGCACTAATTCCCGTAAGCTTAGGGTGATGTGTGTTTTTTAGTTTTAACAATCACTTAAGAGCTTGATATAATAGAGTCAATTTGCGGAAGTGGCGAAATTGGTATACGCGCCGGTTTTAGGTACCTGTGTCGCAAGGCGTGTGGGTTCGAGTCCCACCTTCCGCACCATTTTTTGTAAGTTATTAAAATTTAAGAGGTTTTATGAGTATGCAAGTTTCGGTTGAAACGACTCAGGGGCTAGAACGCCGCATGATGGTTGAAATTAATGAAGAGCAAATTGCTGAAGCGGTAGAAACACGCCTTAAAAGCATGGCTAAAACAACGAAAATCAAAGGCTTTCGAGCCGGTAAAGTGCCTTTCAAAGTGGTTAAACAGCATTACGGTGGCCAAGTTCGTCAGGAAATCGTCAGTGATTTAGTCCAATCCACCTTTTATGAAGCCGTTACACAGGAAAAATTACGTCCTGCGGGTGGCCCCACCATTGGGAACGACTTGGTTGCCACCGATGGCCTAAAATACACAGCAACCTTTGAAGTGTACCCCGAAGTTGAAATTGCCAGCTTTGATGGGGTGACATTAGAGAAAGAAACGGCTGAAATTTCGGACGCGGATGTTGCCGAAATGATTGAAACCATTCGCAAGCAAAATAAAACTTGGAAAGCAGTTGATACTGCCTCTGATGATGGCAATCAGGTCACGGTTGATTTTGCCGGTAGTGTTGATGGTGAAGCATTTGAAGGCGGCACCGGAACAGATATGGCCGTTGAAATTGGTGCTGGTCGTATGATTCCTGGTTTTGAAGACGGCTTAAAAGGCCTGAAAAAAGGCGATGAAACGACCTTGTCGCTTACCTTCCCTGAAAATTACCCACAAAAAGAATTAGCGGCTAAGCCGGTTGAATTCAAAATTACGGTGAAAGCAGTTGAGCAAACGGCCTTGCCTGAAATTGACGAAGATTTTGCCAAGAAAATGGGTGTTGAAGACGGCAATATCGAGCAAATGAATAAAGATATTCGTGAGAATATGCAACGTGAGCTGGATGCCAAAATCAAAACCAACTTAAAGCAAGTTGCAATGGATAAATTAATCGACCTGCATAAAATGGACGTGCCTAAAGCCCTTATTGAGCAGGAAGCGGCGACGTTAATGCAACAAATGCAGCAGAATTTTGCCAGTCAGGGGATGAAAGAAAGCGATATTCAACTCAACCCAGATATGTTTAACGATCAGGCATCACGCCGTGTTAGCTTAGGCTTGATTATGGCTGAAGTTGTCAAAGAAAATGACATTAAAGTGGATGATGAAAAAGTCCGTGCCAAAGTCGAAGAAATTGCAGAGCCGTATGACCAGCCTGAACAGGTTGTTTCATGGTATTACGGCGATAAACAACGCTTAAATGAAATTGAGTCGTTAGTTTTTGAAGAGCAAATTATTGAATGGTTACTATCAAAAGTGACAGTTGAAGAAAAAACAAAGAAATTCAAAGAGTTAATGCAGCCAGAAGCAAAACAGGCGGCCTCTTAATTTTTACTCATAAACGGCGTTTTCAGGTAAAGGAAATGCTCGTTTGACCGATATAAGCATATAAGCTGAATATAAAAACGAGGAGAACCACGAAGTATGCAACAAGATAATATGGATATTCGTTCACAAATGGTACCCATGGTGGTTGAAACCACGGCTCGCGGCGAACGTGCCTATGACATTTACTCGCGGCTGTTAAAAGAGCGTGTTATTTTTCTAGTAGGCCCTGTTGAAGACCATATGGCAAACTTGGTTGTTGCTCAATTGCTATTTCTGGAATCTGAAAACCCAGATAAAGATATTCACTTATATATTAATTCGCCCGGTGGTTCGGTGACAGCGGGCTTGTCCATTTATGACACCATGCAGTTTATTAAGCCGGATGTGAGCACCATGTGTATTGGCCAGGCGGCGAGCATGGGTGCGGTATTGTTAACCGGTGGGGCAAAGGATAAACGTTTTATTTTGCCACATTCGCGTACCATGATTCACCAGCCATTAGGTGGTTTTCAGGGGCAGGCAACGGACATTGAAATCCATGCCAAAGAAATTTTGGATGTACGGGATCGTTTAAACCAGATTCTGGCTGATCATACCGGTCAGAATATGGAAACCATTAAAAATGATACCGATCGTGATAACTTTATGAGTGCTACGGAGTCTGTAAAGTACGGTTTGGTCGATAAAGTGATGGATCGGCGCGAACAAGCGGACGATAAATAAATTTGGCCAGATAATACTGGCTTGGTGAAGTAATAACCATTTCACTGTTAAGGCATTATTTTACGGGATCAGGTACCCGTTTTATATGCCGGTCAAGTCACTTTTTTTAGTATAGGGGCTTGAAAATCGGTTAAAAACAACGCATGGTTAGTTAGGTAGATTAAAGGTTAAATGAGGCAAGAACATGAGTGACGACAAACAGAATTCAGGCGATAACGGTAAACTACTGTATTGCTCTTTCTGTGGCAAAAGCCAGCATGAAGTTCGTAAGTTAATTGCAGGGCCTTCTGTGTTTGTCTGCGATGAATGTGTCGAGTTATGTAACGACATTATTCGTGAAGAAGTACAAGAACAAAATGCCTCTACCGATGGTAGTAAATTACCAACACCTCAGGAAATTAGTGGCATTCTGGATGAATATGTCATTGGTCAAACGCGCGCTAAAAAAGTGCTGGCGGTTGCGGTTTATAATCACTATAAACGTTTAGAAAACGGTCAAAAGAAAGACGATGTTGAATTGTCTAAAAGTAATATTTTACTTATCGGGCCAACCGGTTGCGGTAAAACGTTATTAGCAGAAACACTCGCGCGCATGCTAAACGTGCCATTCACTATTGCAGATGCAACCACACTAACCGAAGCCGGTTATGTAGGTGAAGATGTTGAAAACATTATTCAAAAGTTATTACAAAAATGTGATTACGATGTAGAAAAAGCCCAAACCGGTATTGTCTACATAGATGAAATCGATAAAATTTCACGCAAATCAGATAACCCATCCATTACCCGCGATGTATCGGGTGAAGGTGTGCAACAAGCCTTATTAAAACTCATTGAAGGCACGGTTGCATCGGTTCCACCACAAGGGGGGCGTAAGCATCCTCAGCAGGAATTCCTGCAAGTGGATACCGGTAATATTTTGTTTATTTGTGGTGGTGCGTTTGCAGGTTTAGATCGCATCATACGAGAACGCTCTGAAAAAGGCGGCATTGGTTTTGGTGCAGAAGTAAAAAGCAAAGATGACTCTAAATCTATCAGTGATGTTTTGCATGAAGTTGAGCCAGAAGATTTAACTAAATACGGATTAATCCCTGAGTTTGTCGGGCGTCTTCCTGTTGTTGCAACGCTTAGTGAGTTGGATGAAGATGCACTGATACAAATTTTAACCGAACCAAAAAATGCCTTAACCAAACAGTATCAGAAAATGTTTGAAATGGAAGGCGCTGAACTTGAATTTAGAAATGATGCATTGCGAGCTATTGCGCAGCGTGCAACAGAACGTAAAACCGGTGCGCGTGGTTTACGTTCTATTCTCGAACATGTGTTGTTAGACACGATGTACGAACTGCCTTCGATAGAACATCTTGAAAAAGTTGTGATTGAAAAATCAGT
>UOFT01000055.1_pt1 | contig 44241 bp, 50 predicted proteins | sample 1990121 | NCBI WGS metagenome assembly UOFT01 (sample SAMEA4728526, study PRJEB27164) | hydrothermal vent metagenome | biome: marine basaltic hydrothermal vent biome; feature: marine hydrothermal vent; material: mineral | place: Pacific Ocean | collected 2011-06-14/2011-07-23 | depth 1741 m
TAACGGCATTCATTGATCCCGTTGTTTCTGTTGAAATATAAAAACCTAAAATAGTTAATAAAATACTTAGTACTGCAACTACATATGTTATATAGACTCTCTTTACCCACAAGGTACACAGTACAACGATACCGTATGGTGTACCTGCCGCAATGCCCAGAGGCGACATTAAGTCAAATGCAAAAACCGCTAATAAAAATGCAGCCACCAACACACTTATTATATTATTTTTTGTTGGCATAAAATAATGAGGTTAAACTTTCCTGTCCTCAAAGGTAATAAGTATTATTAAATTATAGATGCTTACACGATATTCACAAATATTATTTTGAAATAACTTATTTGGGCATTCCACTAATAAAATAAGAATATCGACAACTTGGATAATAAATAATGGCGTGTCTGATTATATAGGGTAAATTACTCTATATTTTGTACCTGCTCACGCATTTGTTCAATCAATACTTTTAAATCCACCGATGCTCGAGTGGTTTCAGTATCTGCTGATTTGGAACCCAACGTGTTTGCTTCGCGATTTAATTCCTGCATTAAAAAATCCAGCCGTCGGCCAACAGGTTTGTTTTGTTTTAGTACATTTCTTACTTCACTTAAATGTGCACCCAGGCGATCGGTTTCTTCGCTAACGTCCATTTTTTGTGCAAGCAAAACCATTTCCTGCTCGATGCGCTTGTCATCATGCTCAACATCAAACTCGGCCAACCTGTCCATAATTTTCTGTTTACGGGCCTGTATAATGGTAGGGATAACTTCTTCAACCTGACTAACAATTTTTTCCATTTCATCGCAACGCCCAACCAACATAGCGGCTAGCTTTTCGCCTTCCCTTTTTCTGTTGGCAATAAACTCCTCCAGTGCTTCAGTTAAGCAAGCAATAGCGGTTTGCTGTAATGCTTTTGTGTCGGTTTGTTGTGCCTGCACCACCCCTGGCCAGCGCAAGACATCAAGAAGATTCACCTTGTCGGCCTTTGCCAGATTTTTGCTGATAGTTTCACAGGCATTCGACAACTGTTTTACTAATTCGGTGTTAATTTCCAGCTCACGATTATTTTCAGGTAGCGGGTTCATCTGGGTACGAATATTCAGTTCAACTTTGCCCCGCCCCAATTTTTCGGACAGTAAATTGCGCAAAGCTTGTTCAATTTCACGCACTTCTTCCGGTGCGCGAATCGATATATCCAGATAGCGATGGTTTACACTGCGCAGCTCCAGCGTAATGCTTAGCTCATCCAGCGTGGCTTGGTTTCTTGCAAAGGCGGTCATACTTTGAATCATGTGCAATTCCTGTTTCAGGCTATCCATTATATCCAATGATTATCTTATATATTTATTCATCATAAAACAGCTATAATCCAAAAAGATGACGCACTTAACCCACGAATTACCTCCCGACACGGTTGTAGACAATTACACCATTACCCGCACCCTCGGTGGCGGCGGCTTTAGCATTGTGTACCTTGCAAAAGACAATACCTACGACAAAGACGTTGTTATTAAAGAATACATGCCAACTAAACTGGCAACCCGCACCCACAACTTGCATATTAGTGCTTTAAACTCCAACTGCGGTGATAAATTTGGCCATGGCCAGCGTTTGTTTTTTCAGGAAGCTAACACACTGTCCAATTTAAAACATCCCAACATTGTCAATGTGATCAGCTTCTTTCGTGCTAATGGCACCGTTTATATGGTAATGGAATACGAAGAAGGGATTAATTTACAAAGTTATATCAAACGCCACGATGGCAATATGACCGAGCAATTTCTAATGGCCGTGTTTCTACCGTTATTAGACGGCTTAAAAACCATTCACCAGAATGGCTTACTCCATTTAGACGTAAAACCCGGCAATATTCATTTACGCGAAGGGGCAAATCCGCTGCTACTCGACTTTGGTGCGGCACACGAAATGATGCAGACACGCCAGTTTCAGGCCAACCAGGTGATTACCCCCGGCTTTTCACCTATCGAACAGCTCGATCCCGGTGGTTATGTTGGCCCTTGGACCGACATTTATGCGATAGGCGCAACCATTCGTGCCTGCATTGAAGGTGCGCCACCCTTATCATCAACCAAGCGGCGTGAGCGCGACACATTAAAACCCGCCGTGAATGCGTTCAAGAAAAAGTATTCAAAACATTTACTCGAAGCCATCGACTGGGCGATGGAAGTCGACCCCATTTTACGCCCGCAAAATATCGAAAACTTTATTGAAGCTTTAACAAATCCAAAAGCAAAACGTTAACAACATTATGCAATTTGAAGTTAGCCAAATTAGCCTGCAAGGCGACCGTAAAAATAACCAGGATCGTGTCGGCTATATCGAATACGATTATGGTGCAATTTTAATTTTAGGTGATGGCTTAGGTGGACGACCTAAAGGCGAGCTGGCAGCACAAACGTTAATTGATACGGTTGAAAAAGCCTTACAAAATTCACCGATGCCCATCCCTGACCCGTTCGATTTTCTCGAAGGCGCCTTACTGCAAGCACATAACGATGTGATGGCCGCTGGCCGTGACCAAATCCCACCGGTTGAACCCGGCACTACCGCCGTACTGTGTTTAATTCAAAATGGCAGTGCTTGGTGGGCACATGTGGGCGATAGCCGCTGCTATTTATTTCGCCATGGTCTTTCTATTTACCGTACACAAGACCATTCCTATGTCGAAGACTTATACAAGAACGGTGAAATAAGCCTAAGCAAAGTCAGCACCCACCCAATGCGCAATTACATTACCCGTTGCGTTGGCATGCTGGCGAAAGAACCCGAGGTCGATTTAAGCAAAGAAGTCATGCTCACCGAAGGCGATATTATTCTGCTGTGTTCCGATGGTTTCTGGGGGCCACTGGATGACGCGCAAATAGGTGCAAAATTAAATAAGGGCCGACTCAGCGATGCCATCACCTCACTTGCCGATACTGCCATACAACTCGGCTCACCCACCGCCGACAACACTACCGTGATTGCACTTAAAATTATTTCGCTGCAATTACTTAACCAGACCAGTTCAAATAAAAGCATGGAAATGCATGTTAAACAACCTGCGGTTGATAGCGCCATTAAAGAAATAGAAAATGCGATTGACCGATATGGACATGAGATGGATGACTAATGCGTCATTCCCGCGTGATTTTTTTATGCCGAATTCAACTTAATTAAACTGAATACAATCTGCCGCATCATCAAGCAATTCGGTTAAGTCCGTATTACTATTAACTTGCTGTTCAATTAATTTCCCATAGGTATCAATCGTATTTTCAATGCTATTGAGAATTTCTTCTTCCTGATCCACGTCCAGCCCAAGCATTGGAAAACGTGAAGCCAGCATTAACAATAAACTTTGTGAAATTTCCAGATGCTGCGTTTTAATATCGGCTGATGTTGTAACCACCTTACCGCTCAGTTCGTTAATTTTATTCAGCATATCCTGTTTATAGAGTTCATTCGCTTCCTTAAACTGCTTTAACTCGATGTGGTTTGCTATCCAAGCATCAATAATATCGCTGAATATCGCAAGGTTGTCTTTAGTTTCATCAATCTGCTCTTCGGTTAAATCCGACACATCAAGAATAAGGGTAAAATACGCTAGGCAAAACATCATATAATCTTGTTTACGGCATATTTTATCGATGCAGCCTTCAAAACAGGTGAGCGTGCCCAACGCATCTCGACCCATCCGCTGGCCAAATTTCTTAACCTGCTTATTAGTCTCAAATTTTATTTGAAACAAGCCATTCAAGCCAAACTCTATCAACGCTGTTTGCGTTGCAGCCGTTAGAGCTCCCGTTTCTGTTAATTGCGATATGGTACTGGCAAATCGTGCCGTCACACCGAGCTGGTGATTACTACGAAACAACGACTGAATCATCGTATCTGTTTGCACTGCACTAACTTGGTTCATAATATATCCCCCATACCTCAAGAACTTAAGCTAAAGTATCGACAATAAAACTATAATACTGAAGTAAATTACTCGAGTATGCGAAAAATGTACACTAAAATCATAAAGTTAGCGGATTTCGTATAGTCTTAATGGAAATATAACCATACAATAGCTATGGTATAATTAAAATAACAGCCACTTGTAGAGTTATGTATACGTTCCCTAAGCAGCGGACATACCTATAATGCAGATTACCCCCATTGCCAAGCTAATTTAAGGAAAATCATTTACAAAGCGGGATGCTTTACTGGTTACGTCGTAAAAAAATAGGCTGTTGTTGAATTTTACAACATAAACGCGTAGGTATGTTGAGTGACACTATTAACAGAAAGTTCAATCCCTAAGTTAATGGAGCAATCGTTCCAGACCATGGAAGAATATTCTTCCGCGATCTCAGGAGTGGAACTGAAGGGCTACCAATTAAGTAAGGGAAATTTTAATGGTTACTCAAAAGTACTTTCAACCGATGGTTTTCAAATAGCACTGCGTTCAGCTAACACTCAACATATACAAATTGGCCAGGTAAAATCAGGCCATATCGCCATGATTTTTCCACTTAAGAGTTCGGGTTATATTTGTGATGGAAAATTGCAGCAGGATGACTCACAACTGATTCGGTATGAGAATATTGAATCAAAAATTATTTGTCCTAAAGAACATAAACACCTCACCTTACTCATCAACTCAAAAGAGTTAGCTGACTACTTAGACGAGGATGAAATTGAATTGTTTATTAAGGCCTGCAAACGGCTACAACAAAATAAAGTATCGATTCCCCGAAAATCACTACTGACTCAGCACTTATACCATTTATGTGAAACCTTTCAGCAACTATTAAAACACCCCTGTAGCTTGATTGCCTATCAGGATTGTTATGACTCGTTATTTTATGCCGTCAATAATTACCACACCTTTCACAGTAAAGAAAACCAATTAAAAATAACAAATAAAGAACGCCTGCTCGCCCGCGTGTTGGACTATATTCACTACTCCGATCTGCAAACACTCTCTGTTTCTACCTTAATAAACGGCGTACACACCAGCAGCCGTTCCATTCAATACTGTTTTTCTGAATTATTAGGCATGAGTGCCAAGAGTTATTTAATAAGAATACGTTTAAACGCCATTCGTCATGAATTACTACAATCGTCTCCAACAGATAAAACAATTACACAGGTTGCCAATAAATTTGGAGTGATTAATATCGGCCGGTTTAAACAGGATTACCAAACCTTCTTTAATGAATCACCGCGCGAAACATTAAAAAAAATATAATCTCATTTACAATACATTGTGCCAAAGTTGCATAAATATAAGCAACAGTCCCAAACTTACCAACCAGAATACAATCGACACCCAGCGAGACTGTGTTGCTTTATTTTTTTCTATCCAAGTTCGCGGTTTTACACCTTTGGTAATAAAGGCTAATTTAGCCGATAAGTTAACACTGACAATATTAATCGCTAATAACAAGCTGGCGCCAATGGCCAAGTCAAATTGTTGTGACCCAAGCATTAAACCCAAAGTCGCCGCGGGCGGTAGCAAGGTAACCGCAACCATCACCCCCACCAGCGTATTACTTAAACCCGATGCCAGCGATAACACCGCTGCCGCACCGGCAACCAGCGCAAGTACCACACCGTCATAACCAATATCCGTCCGCAATATTATTTCCTGACTGGTTAATTCATACGGCCATAAATAACCCAGCAAAATAGAAATCACCAGAGCAATACTCAAACCGACAATGTTGGTTTTTAACGACTGCCAGATTAAAGCCGAGTCTCCCAGCGATGAGGCGAAAGCCAATGCAAGGTTAGGCCCCAGCAAAGGCGCTATCACCACCGCAACATTGTCTGCCAGCAAACCAATGCTAGCGACAATGGTGGATAACACCACCATCCAGATAAAAGTACTGTCTAACTGAATGCCTCTCACAATGGTTTGGTACAGCTCTTCGCGTGTTCGGGTAGTGCTGCCTTTGCTCTTATCCGTGTCTTCTTCTATCTCCGGTCGCGGAATAGTGGCTTCAACCGGCATAATCACTACTCGGCTGTTCTCGCTACTACCAATAATAGACTGAATGGCATCCACAATTTGCTGCTGGTTTTCGGAGCGAAGTAATAACCGAATAGAGCAACGTCCATCATGCTCACAAGGTGTTGCCCAAAAATCCAGCAACTCGTGGTGCTCGGCTAAACCATGCAAGGTATCCACATGGCCGCAGTCCGTTATTATTTCGATAATCCATCAACTCTCTCACTTTATACTGATATACAATATGTTCAGACACAATGAATCAATGTTATTATCAGCGTCAACACTATTTTAAAATATTTTGGAACAAACATGCAGAATTTATGGAACGATAGCCAGGCTAAGAAATATAAAACCGATTTAGAACTTCGTGTTTATAGTTCACAATTATTAGGCCAGAACCCGTCACTTGTTTTACACGGTGGAGGTAATACATCCGTTAAAGTAATGGAAAAAAATATTCTTGGGGTTGAGGAAGAAATTTTATATGTTAAAGGCAGTGGCTGGGATTTAATATCTATCGAAGCACCCGGCTTTGCACCGGTACGTTTAAAACACTTGTGTGACTTAGCCGAGTTAGAGCAACTCTCTGACCCGCAAATGGTCAACGAACTTAAAACAAACATGACCAATGCGGCAGCCCCCACGCCATCGGTCGAAGCGATTTTGCATGCCACCCTACCGTTTAAATATGTGGATCATTCCCATGCCGATGCCGTTGTTACTATTACCAACACAAAAGAAGGCAAACAACGTATCAAGGAAATCTACGGTGATAAAGCCATTATTATCGACTACATTATGCCGGGCTTTGATTTAGCTAGATTGTGTGCAAAACAATTTGCCGAACAGGTAACCGATAAAACCGAAGCACTGATTTTACTCAACCACGGTATTTTTACTTTTGGTGCAACGGCAAAAGAATCATACCAGCGCCATATTCAATATGTGTCGATGGCCGAAGACTACCTTAAACAACAAAACGCATGGGATCTTGAGCAAGGTGAGATAAAGGAAACTGACGATGCAACAGAGTCTATTTTAAAGCTTCGTAATAATGTATCAGCAACAGCAGGCTTTCCCGTTATTCTAAAAACATCGAACAATAAAAAATGCATTGCTTTTTCACAACGTGATGATCTTGAAAAAATAGCACAGCAAGGCCCAGCCACGCCCGACCATGTTATTCGCACCAAACAACTGCCCATGCTTGGTACGGATGTAAAACAATACACAGCAAACTATAAAAAATACTTTAATAAAAATTCAGCCGGCAGTGACAAGGTAATGCTCGATGCCGCACCGCGTATGCTACTCGATAACGAGCTTGGCTTTATTGCCATCGGAAAAACAGCAAAAGATGCCGACATTGTTGAAGATATTTACCAACACACCACTGAAATTATTTTGCGTGCAGAAGCCCTCGGCGGTTACAAAGCCTTAGCCGATAACGATATTTTTGATATGGAATACTGGGTTCTTGAACAGGCCAAATTAAAAAAAGGCGGTAATGCACCTGAGTTCACGGGAGAAATTGCGCTGGTTACCGGCGGTGCATCGGGTATTGGCAAAGCTTGTGTTGAAGCATTACTCGCAAAAGGCGCAGCCGTGGTCGCAGTGGATATCAACCCCAACGTCACCGACATGCTATCACAAGCAAACTACTTAGGTATTGTATGCGATGTAAGCAGCGAAGCTGAAATAATCAATTCTATAAAACAAACAATCAAACGCTTCGGTGGTTTGGATATGCTTATCCTGAATGCAGGACTGTTTCCATTAAGTAGCAAGATAGCGGAAATATCAACACAAGACTGGCGCAAGGTGATGCAGGTTAATCTGGATGCCAATTTAATTTATATGCGTGAAGCACATAGCGCACTCAAGCAAGCACCCAACGGTGGGCGTGTTGTCATGCTCGGCTCTAAAAATGTCCTTGCCCCCGGCCCCGGTGCCGTGGCCTATTCTGCATCGAAAGCCGCCCTGACACAAATGGCGCGTATTGCAGCACTGGAATGGGGTGCCGATAATATTCGCATTAATACCTTACATCCGGATGCTATCTTCGATACGGCCATCTGGACAGAAGAAGTTCTTAATGCCCGTGCCAAGCATTATGGAATGAGCGTAGAAGATTACAAATGTAAAAATATTCTTAAAACAGAATTAAAAAGCAGTGACGTTGCCGATCTTGCCGCCGCAATGTGCGGCAAACTGTTTGCCAAAACAACCGGCGCACAATTACCGGTTGACGGTGGTAATGATAGGGTTATTTAATTAAGCGTAAGCCTCCATCTCACGCTAAACAAACTGGCTCAATATCATTAAGACACGTTATACTGGGCTATTATTTAAAGCCTATTATTAAAGGAAAGATTATGCGCCCAAGTGGTCGAGCCGCCGATGAATTACGCCCCATTAGTATTACCCGCAACTACACCAAACATGCCGAAGGTTCAGTACTCATTTGCTGCGGCGACACAAAAGTTATTTGTACCGCAACCGTCGAAGCAAAAGTACCCGGCTTTTTGCGTGGCAAAGGTCAGGGCTGGATAACCGCTGAATATGGCATGCTGCCACGTTCAACGGGTAGCCGTATGCGGCGTGAAGCGTCAAGTGGCAAACAAGGTGGCCGCACCATGGAAATTCAACGACTGATTGGCCGCGCCTTACGTGCCGCGATTGACCTTAATAAACTCGGTGAACATACCATTTCTCTAGACTGTGATGTTATCCAAGCCGATGGCGGAACACGTACCGCATCCATTACCGGTGCGTTTGTTGCGTTAACCGATGCCGTTAATCACATGTTAGAAAATAAAATGATTAAGACCAGCCCAATTGTCAATCAAATCGCCGCAATATCCGTCGGCGTTTACAAAGGCACACCGGTCATGGATTTAGATTATATTGAAGATTCCGATTGCGATACCGATATGAACATTATCATGAACGACAAAGGTGGCTTTATTGAGGTGCAGGGCACGGCCGAAGGGGATGCCTTTAGCCACGATGATTTGATTGCCATGTCAGGGCTTGCAAAACAGGCTATCGAGCAATTACTTGATCATCAGAATAAAGCGTTAAAAGCGTAATGGATAAAATCATGCCGAGTAAAATTATTCTAGCCAGTAATAATGCAGGCAAGGCACGTGAGATAACAGAAATTTTAGCAAGCTACCATATTTCAGTTGTACCACAATCTGATTTTGGGGTACCCGAAATTCCGGAAACCGGGCTCACCTTTGTTGAAAACGCTTTACTCAAAGCACGCAATGCTTGTCACCATACCGGCTTACCTGCATTAGCCGATGATTCCGGTATAGAAATAGATGCCTTAAAAGGTGCGCCCGGCATTTACTCTGCACGATTTGCCGGAGAAGGTGCCAGCGATGAAGAAAATTTACAAAAAGTGCTAATGGAATTAAAAGATGTTCCTGAAAAACAGCGTAGCGCCCGTTTCCAATGTCTGATGGTATTGCTACAACATGAAAATGATCCAACCCCACTGATGTTTCAAGGAACGTGGGAAGGCCGGATATTAAACGAGCCACAAGGTGAAAATGGTTTTGGTTATGACCCTATTTTTTATGTGCCAGAACACCAGTGCTCTTCTGCACAATTAACTGCTGAGAAAAAGAACGCGCTTAGTCATCGTGGTCAGGCTTTAAAAGCATTGGCCGCAGAAATGAAATCGTTCACCAGTAAATAATAACGTCTAAAAATATACTGTATCAATGGGACGGCTGTGAAAACTTATCCTAAACTTTATCTGCTCTTTGTTTTATTACTCGCTTTTGGTAATACAACTTTAGCAAACACTAAAGATGTTTTCAGCCAATACAAAAGCAGTCTACTGCAAATACGCATTGTCGATGTGGCAACCGATTCTAAAACAACCATTGGCAGTGGTTTTTTTGTTAATAACGCCGGGCTTATTGCGACTAACTACCATGTTATATCCAAACACGTCTTTGAACCAAAGCAGTACCGAATTGAATATGTTTTACATGACAACAAAAAAACAAAGAGCGTCTATCAGGCTAAGCTGGTTAACTTTGACGTAATCCATGATCTGGCTCTATTGCAGCCCGAAAAGAAAATAATTAAAACACCTTACTTAAAACTACAAAACGCCAGCCTGACAAAAGGTGAAAAAATATTTTCAATCGGTAATCCACATGACTTAGGAATGGCCATTATCACCGGCACTTATAATGGCCTTGTTGATGACAGTATCAATAATCGTATCCATTTATCCAGTGCCATCAATCCTGGCATGAGTGGTGGCCCATCCATCACAGAAAAAGGCAAGGTCATTGGCGTTAATGTTGCTACCGCAGGGAATCAAATTGGTTTTCTAGTTCCGGTTAAATATTTAAAGACCTTAATAAAAAATAAAGAACAACCAAAAGATTTTATCGAACACATTGGCAAACAAATACTTAAAAATCAAGATGCTTATATTTCCCGTATTTTAAAAAAACCCTTTAAAATAAAAAAACTTGGACACTATCAAGTACCAGACAAACTAGCCAGCTACTTAACTTGCTGGGGCGATTCAGAATCAAAAGATTTACCTTATAAAATAAGCGAGAACAGCTGTGCAACCAAAAATGATATTTATTTGGCCAGCAATTTTACCACTGGTGACATCCACTATTCACGCTACCATGTTAGCGCAGAAAATATGAGCCGCTATCGATTTGCTTATATTATGGAACACCTTTACAAAGACGCCGCTGTATTTTTAACTGGCAGTAAAAAATATTTTACAAATTATGAATGTAAAACTGAATTTGTAACAAACAATACAATAACATTTAAAGTTTCTTTCTGCCTGCGAGGTTATAAACACTTCAGCGGCGTGTATGACATGATGCTATCAGCGGTTAGCCTAAGCAAAGAAACAACGGCTATTCAAACTAATTTAATTCTTGCTGGTGTCAGTTATAAAAATGCCATTTCGTTCAGCAAAAAGTACTTAGAGGCATTTTCATGGGCTCCCTGATTGTTGAATTACTCGACCGGTTTGGTAAAGTTAAAGAGCGTCATCATGCCAGTGATTTTCCCTGCAAAATCGGCCGTGGTTATGATAATGATATTATTATTGATGACCCCTATATCTCACCCACACATATTACTGTTAATACACTAAGTAACGCTTTTACTGTTAATGACAACGACAGTAAAAATGGTTTATTCAGTCTGCATCCTTTTAAAAAACAACAAGCGCTAAACATTGAAGACGATACCCGAATTCGCATCGGCCACACAGATATTCGTTTTCGCTTTGCCAACCACCCTGTAAAAGAAGCCATTCAAGAACGCAATAAGCCAAGTAAAATAAGCATGCTGTTAACCAGTGGTTTTATTTTACCGATTGTCTGGATTATTTTTGGGCTGCTGATTATGTTCAACAATTACATCGAAGACACTGGACAGGTCACATTTCAAAGTCTGTTAAGTGAGGTTTTCCCAATTTTAATAGTCTTAGCCTTATGGGCAATGGGCTGGTCGATAATCAGTAAAATTGTGACTCATCGATTTTATTTTTCATTTCATGCTATATGGGCATCCGTCTTAACTTTACTCAGCACACTGGTTGATAACCTAGCTAACTATTTTGAGTTTAGTTTTTCACTTTCAGGATCAGCCAGCGTTATTATCTTTATTTTAGGTGTTATCGTCACCAGTATTTTATTTTATGGCCACTTACGCTATAGCACCACATTCTCTGACCAAAAGTCCAGAGTTTCAGCGATTACCGCTTCCATTATTTTATTAGGTTTAGTTGAATTGTTAAGTTTTCTTAATACGCCTGAATTTACAAATAAGCCTGATTATTCTGGCATTATTAAACCAGCCAGTTTTATCTTTGCGCAACAACAAACAATGGAGCAGTTTTTCAAAAACACCCAGCAACTAAAGCTAAAGATTGACAACAAACTACTTGCTGAAAAAAAATAATAGTGTAACTTATTTTTTATGCCTTTATTCACCGCATTACCACCACTGAGCTTATACATTCATTTTCCTTGGTGCATTGAAAAATGTCCTTATTGTGACTTTAATTCACACGCAATAAAAACCAGCATACCTTACGATGAATACATCGACTGTTTATTGCTGGATTTAGATTATGAACTCCCTAGTGTATGGGGGCGACCCATTCAGTCTATCTTTATGGGTGGTGGCACGCCCAGCCTATTTCCGCCAGAGGCGATTGCAAAACTCATTCAAGCATTACGTGCGCGTTTAAACTTTAAACCCGATATTGAAATAACATTAGAAGCCAACCCCGGCACGGTCGAGCAAGCCAGTTTTATAGGCTTCCGTCAGGCAGGGATTAATCGTTTATCCATCGGAGTGCAAAGCTTTAATGATGCCATGCTTAAAAAATTAGGCCGCATCCATAATAGCAAGCAGGCAATCAAGGCAATAGAGGCCGCACACACGGCAGATTTTAACAGTTTTAATATCGACTTAATGTTCGGTTTACAGGAACAAACAAGCAAACAAATGTTGTCCGACTTGCAAACGGCCATTGACTTTCAACCACCGCATCTATCACATTACCAGCTCACCATTGAACCTAATACCTTGTTTGCCGTTCAACCACCCCCACTCCCAGATGATGATGCACTGTGGGATATGACACAACAGGCTCATGCACGACTGGCCGAGCATCATTACCAACAATATGAAGTGTCTGCATTCTCTAAATCCGGTAAGGTAAATCAGTGCAAACACAACCTAAACTATTGGCAGTTTGGTGACTACCTTGGCATTGGTGCTGGCGCTCACCAGAAAATAACCGCCGCCAATACACAAAGTATTACCCGAACCGCAAAACAAAAACACCCACAACATTATATGCAGCATGTCAAAACTCAAGTTCATATTACAGAGCAACATGTCTTAAAACATGAAGATGTTCGCTTTGAGTTTATGCTTAACGTGCTCAGACTAACAAGCGGTTTTGAGATTCAAACGTTTAAAGACAATACCGGTATGGATATTTCATCCATACAGGCCATACTCAATAAAGCACAGCAAAACGACTGGTTGCGGCAGGACAGCTCGCACATATACCCCACGCCATTAGGGCAACAATATTTAAATGATGTTGTTACACTCTTTTTACCCGACTAACGGTGGGCCCACATATTATGCTAGCTGATTTTGACATAAGCTGCCCTTACTGTGGCGAAGTCTTCAACACACTCATTGACACTAGCCCACTTGTAGACGACAGTACCACTGAGGATTATACTTATATCGAAGATTGTCAGGTGTGCTGCCAGCCCATTTTATTTACACCTATTATTAATCCAGATGGTACTTTACAAAAAGTAATAACAAGACAAGAAAATGAATAAACAAAATAACCTGAACCCGCTGCTTTACTTTTTATTTTTTCTATTAACATCCTGTGGCACAACAAACACAGGCTCTTCCACTGAAAATGAGCTATACACAATCGCTGTCAACTTTAATGTTATTGCCAATGGCCAGCACAGCAACATATCACTTGCCCGGCAGCTTGTTGTAAAAAATAAAAGCGACTGGCAACACCTGTGGGATATACACAGTGGTAACAAAAAACAACAACGGCCACGCATTAACTTTGACGACGATATGGTGATAGCCATTTTTGCAGGGCAGCAACCCAGTGGTGGTTATACTCTCGGGGTTAGCCGTTTAAAAAAACTGGATGACAATTTAACTGTATTGGTAACATTTAAAGAGCCTCCACAAGACGGGGTTGTGAGCCTAGCACTCACACAACCCTATATTTTTATTTCTACAGCAAAAGTTGACGGTAAAGTTATTTTTAAAGCCGACATGTCACCTCTTTCATTACGTTAATAATGCCCACTCTTAACAAACTAAAAGATCTAGAACCTTATATTACCAAGGATAATTCCCGTATTTGTGAACTAATGCACCCCACGCAGCACAGCAACAGTAAGCAAAGTTTGGCGCAAGCCATTGTAAGCCCCGGTCAGGAAACACAACTACATTACCATGCAGCAACAGAAGAGCTTTACCATATATTGCAAGGCAATGGTTTAATGACAATAGAGGGGGAAATATTTTCTGTTGAAAGCGGTGACACGCTTTGCATACCGCCAAACTGCTCGCATAAAATAAAAAACACAGGGAATGCAGATCTTGTTTTTTTATGTTGCTGTAGCCCAGCCTATTCACATGCAGACACTTTTATCGTGTCTGATTCAAAATAAAAAACACCATGCGTATTGGCATTGACTTAGGCGGCACTAAAATCGAAGTGATTGCACTGGACGATGGCGGCGCTGAACTTTACCGACAACGCCTTGCTACTCCGCAACACGATTATGCCGCAACATTAAACGCCCTTTGTGAGCTGGTTAACAACGCACAAACACATACCGGTCAACAAGGCAGTATTGGTATCGGCATTCCCGGTGCGATTTCACCGGCAACCTCACGGGTTAAAAATGCAAACTCAACCTGGTTGATTGGCCAGCCTTTAAAAAAAGATCTTGAAAAAAAACTCAACTGCGCAGTAAAAATTGAGAATGATGCTAATTGTTTTGTTGTATCAGAAGCAACCGATGGTGCAGCTAAAAATGCCAATACTGTTTTTGGTGTAATCATTGGCACCGGAACCGGCGGTGGTATTTGCATTAACAAGCAGGTATTAACCGGCTGCAATGCCATTGCAGGTGAATGGGGACACAATTCGTTACCCTGGCAAGATGCGACTGACACAGAGCAAGTACAGGCACAGCAAAAATGCTATTGCGGCAAAGCCGATTGCATTGAAACTTTTTTATCCGGCCCGGGGTTTGAAAAACACTATCAACGACTGACAAACTCAAAGCAACGGCTTGCGGCAAAAGAAATTATAAAAAAAGCCGAGCACGGTGAACAACATGCTGTTACTTGCATCGAGCTATATGAAAAACGCTTAGCCAAAGCACTCGCCCATGTAATTAATATTATCGACCCCGATGTCATTGTACTCGGTGGTGGAATGTCAAACATACAACGCCTGTATAAAAACGTACCACAACACTGGGGGGAGTATGTTTTTTCTGACACAGTAGCAACACAACTGCTGCCTCCCCTACATGGCGATTCGAGTGGCGTGCGTGGAGCCGCGTGGCTGTGGCCTCCAAATTAGACTCAAGCCAAGCAACAGGCATCATAAGTGTCAGTAAAAAAAGAAAAACGGGCACCAAGACACCATAAGTGCCAGTAAAGAAGAAAAACTGGCACTAAAAAAAGCGCCCTGGGGAAACCCCGGGCGCTAGTTGAGCACTGATACTACTTTTATCTATTTTTCTTATATCTGCTTACGGCGTACCATTACTCCCAAGTCCTGCAACCCAGAGCCATATTGACACTGAATAAACCCCAATGGTGCCGTTTTGCATAGGCCATACCCCATTTAAAACTGCTTTCTATTCCCCTTTTGAAGCTTTGAAAGAATAGAAATAAAATGCTTTACTAAGAGTAACTTTACCATAAAATTCACGCGTCTGCATAAAATATTGAATAAAAACATGAGGTTATGAGCACTAATAGGTTAACCCACTGCCCTGTTTAAAATTTTTGCAGAATCAATATGTTAGCTCGGCGAATGGCCATTTTACCTTGGTTGCCGCATTTTGGGTTAACCCATAAATGAATGGGTTTAGTGGCTTAATTACTCCCAACAGCTAAAGCCCCGCTCGCAATGCTGTGTTTTTCTAAGCTGTTGCTAGTGATTATTTTTATTAATCTGAAATCGGGATAAACAATTCTACCGTGACCAGTTATTCGAGGTACTAAGAAATAGCGTCATTCCCGCGTGATTTTGGCGGGAATGAGATAATTTTTTATCCCGAATTCAGGTTTACGACTACTTTTATAGGAGAGCCTTAATCTACAGAAGTATTTTTCGTTGCAACAGAAGCGGGGTCACCAAGCGTACCTTCTTGTTGGGCTTGCTCTTTGTTGGTCAATTCTTTCATACTCTGAAATAAAATATCGGCAGCCTTATCGTTTGTCTTTGGTTGTTTCCTTAAATTGTAAAGCATATTCACGGTAACAATAACACCGTAGATAAAGCTTAACATTGCGATAAGCGGCAGCAAGGTATTACTAAAACCGCTGCTACTGTTAACGTCACTGAAATAGTAAGCAAGCACACCGATAATAATGGCAAGTGAATGTATTATATTTATCATCACTATTGTCCCGTTAATACTTTATATTTAACCAAAACAGAAATATAAAACAATAATGTCGTTGCGAGTGGTAAAGCTTGGGAAGATTGTCGCGCTACCCCTCACAATAACAAACGATACTAAATTAAAAGGACTATCCTATTAACTTGGTTCCCATGCACACCTTAACAATATAGCCACTAAACTATATTTTAGTAAACATTAAATCCCAAACGTCATGCCCCAACCGATGGCCGCGCTGTTCAAATTTAGTCAGGGTTCGCCATTCAGGTCGTGCTGAATAGGCAGCTTCTCCGGCTGTGTTTTTAAATTGCGGCTGGCCGTTCATTACTTTCATCATATGCCGTGCATAATCTTTCCAGTCGGTTGCCATATGCAATAAGCCGTTGGGCTCCATTTTAGCCGCCAGCATTTCTACAAACACCGGATTAATAATACGACGTTTTGCATGACAGCGTTTATGCCAGGGATCGGGGAAATAAATATACACAGCAGCAAGGCTGTTATCAGCAATATTATTGTTCAATACGTCAAACGCATCATCAGTCATGACACGCACGTTCGTTAATTCCTGCTTATGAATTAACTGCAATAAATTTCCCACACCGGGACGATGCACTTCGACACCAAGATAATTATTCTCTGGGTGCGCCGCTGCCATATTCGAAACCGATTGGCCGTTACCAAAACCAATTTCTAAATGGGTAGGGGCTTTACGCTGGTAAATTTTTTCAAAATCAAACACACCATCGGATGCCAGCAAGCCAAACGTTGGCAAATATTTTTCTAAAGCAAAATTTTGTGCTGCAGTTAAACGACCTTGGCGGCGCACAAAACTGCGAATTCGGTGGTCTTCACGGGAGTTGATTTTTTGTTGCATATGACTAATACCAAAGAATTTTTTTAATCAACTACCCCGCAGTAAGCTAACGGGGTACTAAACTCAAAACGATTAAATAATCAACCCATCAATCGGCGACGAAGCACTGGCATAACGTTTACGTGGCATACGCCCAGCTAAAAAGGCTTCGCGGCCTGCATCAATGGCTTTGTTCATGGCCGATGCCATCAATACCGGATTTTTCGCTCCGGCAATCGCGGTATTCATTAGCACGCCATCGCAACCTAATTCCATTGCAATCGCGGCATCCGATGCGGTACCCACACCGGCATCAACAATAATGGGTACGCTGGCATTTTCGATAATGGTTAAAATATTATACGGGTTACGAATACCTAAGCCCGAACCAATGGGCGCAGCCAGTGGCATAACGGCAACGCAGCCAATGTCTTCTAAACGTTTGGCAATGATCGGATCGTCACTGGTATACACCATCACTTCAAATCCTTCCTTAACTAATACTTCGGCCGCTTCCAACGTAGCAGGAATATCCGGGTATAACGTTTGCTCATCGCCTAATACTTCAAGTTTAACCAGCCGATGGTCGTCTAATAATTCGCGTGCTAAACGACAGGTGCGCAATGCATCTTCAGCGGTAAAGCAGCCTGCCGTGTTTGGCAAAATAGTGTATTTATCCGGTGAGATCACATCAAGTAAATTCGGCTCGTCCGGATTTTGCCCGATATTACTGCGGCGCACTGCAACCGTTACAATCTCTGCACCACTGGTTTCAATCGCTTCGCGCGTTTCGTCCATGTCTTTATATTTACCCGTGCCCACCAGTAAACGGGACTGGTAGGATTTGCCCGCAACGATCAGTGGCGTGTCTTGTAATGCTGTCATGTTACTTCCTTAAAATTCTAAAATAAATTGAGTTGATTTCTGGCGAGAGATGCCATCCGCTAAAGCAGCAGGTGATTTTATCAGCCACCGCCCACCGCATGCACAATTTCCACAACATCGTTGGCCTTAAATTGATGTACGTCATACGTGCTGCGCGGTACGATTTCGCAATTGACTTCCATCGCGATACGGCCACCGCTAATGCCCATAATTTCGACAAGCTGTGCCGCAGTGCAGGATGCTTCAATGATTTGGCTTTCGCCGTTTACAATAATATTCATGCCGCTAAGGTTAATGCGACAGGGCTGGTCAGGTCAATCTTTGGCCTGCAAATTTAGTGTAATTAAACATAACGAAAGGGCTTGTACACCCCGGATTTCACGTTGTTGCATCTGGGCTATGCTGAATATAAGTCGCGTTAGCGATTTTTAAGCGTAAGACTCAACCAAATCAACCAGTTCCATCATATCAAAGGGTTTACTCACATAGTGGTCTGCTCCGGCGTCCATACCAATGTGAATGTCCGACTCCATTGCTTTGCCTGATACCATAATAATTTTAATCTTATCCATTTTTGGATTAGCGCGCATACGTTTACAAACTTCAATGCCATCTATCCCCGGCATCATCACGTCTAACAAAACAATATCGGGGACATTCTTTTCAAGTTTTGCCAGTGCGTCTTCACCTGACTTAACCAAGGTTATTTTATGAGTGTCTTCAAACAACTCTTTAATGATCATTAAATTTAAAGGCTCATCATCCACTGCAAGTATCATCATAGATTTATTCATACCATTATCTGTTTATTGCCATTAACAAAGTCCAGCCTCAGTGTATGGGCCTGCCAATTAAAACAAATCAACTGCGTCATCCTCAGCACCCAGATTGTTGCTGCTGGCACTACTCAATTTAGCCAGTTGCTCCAACTGTGCACCGAGTGACTGTAGCTCCTGACTCGCCTCGGCCATCATTTCACTGCTGTCCTGCGTTGTTTCACCAATACTCCGAATACCCTGTAACTTATCAAAAACCTGCTCCGCTGTATGCAGTTCATGGCGGGTAGCGGTTGCCAGCTCATCGCCCAAACCACTCACTTGTGACATATAGCCTACCAACTCAGAATAAGAAACAACCACACCTTCTATCGATTCGTCAGAATCCTGTGCTAGGCTAACCGACTGCCTCACCGTATCGGATGTTTCCTTCACGCTATTAATAATTTTTTCGATGATCGTTTCAATTTCACCCGCCGACTCTTGCGTTTTACTCGCCAGCGAGCGCACTTCGTCTGCCACCACGGCAAAGCCCCGACCTTGCTCACCGGCACGCGCAGCTTCAATCGCGGCATTCAATGCCAGTAAATTAGTTTGTTCTGCCACGCCTTTAATGACGCTAATAATGCCACCTATTTCCTTACTCTCGTCACCCAAACGTTCAATCATCGAACCGGCTGAAATAACCGAGTCACTCAACGCCGAAACACTGCTCATTGCCTGCGTCATGACCAACTTGCCACTATTACCTTCATCTTCAGACTTGCTCGACAAGTCAACCGTCTTTTCAGCCGCAGCCACTGCCGTTGAAAACACGCCCTGCAAACGTTCAACCAAAGTGGCAATATCGGTTGTCTCGCTCACTTGCTCATCCATTTGTCCCGCTATCACCGACGCAGTAATACTAATTTCATTGGCATGAGTTGCCAAAGTGCTGGCAACCTCGGTAACAAGTTGGTTAGTTGTTTTGAGCCCGCCCATTGCAGCAGTAAAGTCTTCTGCAAGCGTCGCCGTAAGTGGCATACCCGCAATCGGTTCAATGGGCTCAAACGCCTCACCATTCATGCCTTTTTCAAACGCATTAATCAGGTTCTGATTAAAACGGCGCACTAGAGTGCGACTTAAAATTTGCATCCACCAACCCAATCCCACTAAGCCAAGCAAAGCCCAAATTAACAGGCTATTCTTTAACGCCCCATCCATTAAAACAACAGTAACCAAACCCAGCAATCCAATCGCCGTTAAACTCGCACCCGTATAACGGCGCTGTAACACACTTAAAATCTGTGGCTTAAGCTGGCTTAAACTCATCAAAAATACTCCTGTTATTGCTACCAAGCTCTAAATTGAGGCACAATGAAAGATCTTGCATACCAATATTTATCGGCAAAAAAGCAAAATACATAAGCCCTTATAAAGACAAAAATGGACGATTTATTACATTGAACTTTTCAGTTAAAACACCAGACCAATAGGCATGCATAAGCACCCAAATACGGCTCGTTTGCTGACTAAAAAAGTCTTTACTTTCAATATTTTATTTACCTTTTTTTTGCTAGTGCAGAGCCCCTCTATCCAAGCAGGACAAATCATAAAAGCCTTTGTCGACCAACAAGGCGAGCATTTTTTAATCAACTTAGAGATGCAACTTGATGCCCCCAAAAATATCGTCTACCAACTACTCACCGATTACGCACACCTTCATCAACTCAGCGACAGCATCCAGTCCAGCAAAATACTCCATGCCAGCCCCCGCACAACAAAAATTAAAATGGTCTCTGAAGGCTGTATTTTATTTTTCTGCCAAACAATCACTCAGGTGCAAAATGTCCATGAACTCGATAACGGTTATATCCACATCCACGTTGAACCCGCGCTTAGCAACCTAAAAATTAATACTCAACTCTGGCATATTGAAGCGCTTGATAAAAACCGTACGCGCGTCCATTACAGCGCCGATATTGTGCCCGACTTCTGGATACCTCCATTAATCGGCGGCTGGCTTTTTCAAACCAAGTTGCTCGAAGAAGCCACCAACCTGATTAATAATACTGAAAAAATAGCGAACCCGAAGCTGGCACTCCCACAAATACCCCCGATGCAAATCCGCTATACTGCGGAGCCTGATACCCAACAAAGCAGCGCCACTGCCGAACAGGAACATGCTGAAGCAGACGAAGAAGAAGAGTGACAACCTCATGTCGAAAAACACCAATATAGACTTTAGTAAGTCCTTACTTACATGGTTTAAACAACATGGCCGCCATGACCTACCCTGGCAACAACCCCGCGAAGCGTATCGTGTGTGGCTATCAGAAATTATGCTGCAACAAACCCAAGTACAAACGGTTATCCCCTACTTTGAGCGTTTTATAAACGAGTTCCCTAGCCTGCAGTCACTCGCTAAAGCCTCTCAGGACGAAGTACTGCATCAATGGACCGGGCTGGGCTACTATGCCCGTGCACGTAATTTACATAAAACCGCCCAAATCATTGTTGAGCAACACGGCGCCAAATTCCCACAAGACTATGACGATATTCTCGCCCTGCCCGGCATTGGCCCCTCGACCGCTGCCGCCATCCTCGCGCAAGCCTTTGACCTGCCACATGCCATACTCGATGGCAATGTAAAGCGAGTCCTCACCCGCTTCCACACCATTAGCGGTTGGCCGGGAAAGAAAAAAATCGAAGTACAACTCTGGGATATCGCCCGACAACACACCCCTAACCACAGCGCAGCAGACTATACTCAAGCCATTATGGACTTAGGTGCAACCGTTTGTACTCGCAGTAAACCCAGCTGCAAAGCCTGCCCGATGAGTGCGAGTTGTGCAGCCTACAAACAGGGCAACCCCGGTGATTACCCCACGCCTAAAAAGCGTGCCAGCCTGCCAGTGCGTAAAACCACCATGCTGCTACTACAAAATATAAAAGGTGAAATCCTGCTGCAACAGCGCCCCGCACAAGGTATATGGGGCAATCTCTGGAGCCTACCAGAAATAGATGATTCGGAATCGGCCAGCCAAATCAGCCGCCAACAGTTTGCCTGTGAAGTTGAAACAAGTACCCCGCTAAGCCCCTTCAGGCACACTTTTAGCCATTTTCACCTTGATATTCAGCCCATACACTGCAAAGTGAGTACCCACACACAATGTGTCATGGATTCAAGCAAGCTTGTCTGGTATAAATGCGTCCCACCAGACAACCAAAACAGGTCGGACAAACGCGGCCTGCCCGGCCCTGTCAAAAAGCTATTAGAAACAACGTTGGAGAAAAACCCATGAGCAACCCCCAAACAAGAATGGTGCAATGCGTAAAACTCGGTAAACAAGCCGAAGGCCTCGACAACCCCACCTACCCCGGCGAACTCGGGCAGAAAATTTTCGATAACGTATCCAAAGAAGCCTGGCAACAGTGGATGGCTCACCAAACGATTCTAATGAACGAAAACCGGCTTAGCCCGATAAAACCAGAAGATCGCGCCTTTTTAGAGCAGGAAATGGACAAATTCTTCTTCGGCGAAGGCAGCGACATGCCCGAAGGCTACGTTGCGCCTGAATAAACCCGAAATAACCAGCCAAACGCGGAATGAGGCAATAAATTGGCCTAAAACCACAACTATTACTTGACTAAAAGGCGCGTAGCCGCTTAAATACGCGGCTCAAACAAAGCGAGCAGATTTTCCCAAATCAAGCGGCTTGCAGTTGAAATAAGGCCGGATAGCTCAGTCGGTAGAGCAGAGGATTGAAAATCCTCGTGTCCCTGGTTCGATTCCAGGTCCGGCCACCATTTCTTCGCTATACTTTATTACCCCTCTTTTGTTTGTCAGCCCCACTCGCACCGACACCAACCACTCTTTTCCAGCCACAAAAAAATATCCCCCTATGCCGTCATAAACTTACACAAACCCAACGCTAATGCCCAAATAATAACCATTAAAATACAACTCAGAAAAAAACACAGCCGTTTATTATGGGACAATGCCAACATGGTTGTAAAAAAAATCACCATCACTCTGAGTTTAATTGTCTTTACCTTGCTTGCTGCAATACAACCCAGTGTTGCAGGCAAAAATGATTCTTTATTATCTGAAACAGCCGCTTTAAAAGCGTTAATGAAAAATCAGGATGTTTTATTAAAAGATTCCAAATACTGTAGCGGCGCGGGAACCAGTGAAAGCGATCGAACAATAGGTGACTACCTAAGTGGTTTTTGGGTATTTCATACAAATAAAGATGGCCGTAACTGGCTAGATATTCAGGTTTCAAAAACGGCAGATAATATGCGCCTTGCCAAAGTTATGATTTACCGAAAGAACGGAGAAGAAAACTGGGGCTGGGGGGTGTCCTTTAAACTCGACAATAAGGCTAATGTGTTACGAGATAGTTTTAGCTTCTTGGGTGGGGGTTAGATATTGAAAAATTTAGTTATACATCCAATAACTGAATTATCCTCTGATTCTCATGTATTCATACTTCTATTTTTTCAATAAAAACCAATAACAATTTTGTATTCACAATTAACTCCGACAAAAGCTGTTCATCGTTTTCAAAGTGCCCTTCATATTCAGCAAGGTTCCGTTTTTCATGGCAGCGTGAAAATATTCTGATTTGTGTTTTACTCAAATCCGTTGAATGTATAAGGCATTGGAAAACCAAGTAACGTTTGCCAGAGCGATAACCGGTTACTCGTAATGCAGCCAATGCTAGCCCATGTGCGGCGCTGTAAGCCAAATCAAACCGGCTAGCGAAGGATAAAGATTTCACTTGGGAATCGACTAAACGATCCGTCGCGGCTCGCACTAAACCTGAAAATTCATTTTTATCAAAAAGCTCTTTTTTTAATTGCTTAATTCTGAACAGATTCTCTAAAGTCATCGATTATTCCTTTAATCATTATTGTTGGTTGCTGTATTACACGTTGAATAAAACTATTCCCTTCCTGTAACTTTTTAATAAAACCCGGCTTATCATAAATAGTTGGATTTATAGCCCTTTGCAAAGTATCTTCCAATGGCAAAAGCAACGCCATAACCTCGGTATAATTTAAAGGCTGGCCTATCAGCATAACATCAATATCGCTTGCCGCCGTATCCGTTGCTTTGGATATTGAACCGTAAATAAAAGCAAGTTCAATGTTTTGTTCTATCGGTTTAAGCGCCGCTTTAATTTGCTCTGCAATCCCAAAAGACTTCTTCACAATACCCACTAACTCTGAAAAAACAGGGCAATTCGAATTTGCCTGATAGTAATTCTGGTTACCTTCTTTGGTAACAATAAGCAAACCCGCACTTAGCAGTCGTTCCAGTTCGCGACTAACCGTACCACGCCCCATATCTGCCCAGCGCATAATTTCGTTGGTATAAAAACGCTTATCCGGCTTAGCAAAAAGAAGCCCAAGCACCTTTTGTTGTGTTTTGGTAAATAATGCGTCACCAATGGATGTTGCTGTCATATCTCAACACTCTATAATCCCCATAATGGGTACTATAGTACCCATTATGGGGATTATCAAGCATTACCCCTTCCTTTGCCGTGGGGCTGGCAATAAAGATAACTAATTCTAATTCAGCATAAAGTGACTTTGATATAGGTCTATTCGCGTAATAAACAATATGGTCAAATCGTTATCTACACCTCCAAAACCCGAATAAACTCTGCAACATCCACAAAAATGCGTATGAGCTATTTTCCTTAAACCAATCGAAACGGCTAGACCCCCATCGAAAAATAAAGTTTAATCTTTATACACCGCATCAAAAGCATCAGGATGAGCTGTTAGGGTCGTAATATTATAATATCGCCCTCCATCTGCTGTTTTAACAACTAATTTAAAAACAGCTTTGTTCTCAACCATACAAGGCAGGTGTATCCGTGTTGTTATCTTCCTTAAATTATTGCTCGGATTAAATGATAGATATAAAAAATGTTTCCCATACTTTTTGCCGCACTTCTTATTAACGGCATTCATATCAGTAATAATCATATCCGTGACATTGGGTATATTAAATTCAGCGGTAATACCAATACGCTTTTCATGCTCATTTTCTTCTGCCACATCGACGTTATAAAATCTTAACCAGCTTTCAGGTTTACCATCATGCGTTTGAACCGTTATTTTTAACTTATCACTTTTAATTGAACCAAATTTATTTTCAGTCGCGCACGCAGTTTGTAGAAACATAAAAATAGTTATATAGATAAGTAATTTCATTTTAAGGCATCCTTATCATTAGGTTTTACCAATTTAGTCGGGTCACTCTCACTGACAACCCAAATACCTTGTTTCTTCTCCCCTGTAATAATATTAATTGTTTCGAGTGGCTTTTCTTTCGTATAAGAATATCGTGGCTCATAACCCTTGCGCATTCGCACTGGATTTTCAAATTTCATCACCGCCATGCGCTCACCTTTTATATTTACCTTGATCCCTTTTGATGATTTTGATTGAAATACCATAGTATGAGCAAATTCATGATAGATAATGGCTAAGTCATAGATTCTCTGGCCGCTGGTTTTGAATCGTGTCCTAGCTGGAAATTTTTTTGGCAGTACAACAAAACGGTAACCCGCGCTTGCCCATTTTTGAGCGCCTTGTTTAATATCAAACCCTTTGTATTTTTTCGGATTATTAATCATTTCCTTAATTACAGAAGAGCCATAGTCCGTTTTAGCAAATCTCTTAAACGCCTTATAGCCATCTGAACCTTCAGCCATCTTCGTAGCACTAGGATAAATGTTAAATTCCGGATCAGGTATCGTGTTATCAATTTTTTTGCTGAAATATAATTCAACAAATTTTAGAAAATTGCTTGTTCTAATACCGTCAGAAGCGGGTGCTAAGATCCTACCCTTAGCCTGAGGGAAAACGCGAGAATGAGGAACTTTTCTGCGGTAAATTTGTTCCCGTTTCAATCGTAATTGAAGTGTATTTAGTCCGATTTCTTTACGAATTTTCAGGGTGGTATTATCCATTACAAAAAATCCTTTTATATTTTCTACTTGTAGCACCATTAATAACGGAAGTTAAAAGTAGAGGCTAAACCGATTTTAGTAATTGCTCGAGTTGTTTCCCAACAATCACTATATGCTAACCTTCAGTATTGTAAGCGTAAATTCACTGCATAGCCAAGTGACGTTATTCAAATCTTAAATTGCGAGACTCATAAATCGATAGCCTCATTAAGAACCTGTTCACTAATATGCCGATTTAGCTCATGCACCGGTATAACCTCAACACGACGATGCAACAAATCAAAAAGCTTTTCGATTAATGGCCAACGCTGAAAATCCACCAGAAAATCTACGTCACTGTCTGGTTTTTCTTCATCTCTGGAGACAGAGCCAAAAATACGAATGTTACGGGCACCATACTGCTCAGCTAATGTTCTAATCACTTCTCTTTTTGCCTGTAATTCAGCTAATAACACAGCAAGACACCAACGTTACATAGAAAGTAAGCTTAAATAATAGCAGGCTTGGCTTAAAACTGAAAACTATCGCCATCGACTAGCAAGAGGAACTTTAATAACAAGAATGCCCCTTATGTCAAATACTCATACAGTTTCCGATATAAGGAAATGGCTAAATCGGAAACCTCGATAAAAATGATTTAAAAGCCGTTTTTCTATCAAATTAACCAGAACACGGTATAAGAAAACTATTTTGACCAGTGACCAGGAACAAAAAGCCGTCATTCCGGCAATGTTTTGGCCGGAATCCAGGTTCGGTTAGCTTGTTCGGTTACAGGTTCTCCGGCCACCATTTTCATTCACTCAAGCCCAAATAATCTTCCGCTGCCTTCAACACACAAAACTTTCCAAACACCGACTGCATTAGCTTACCCAGTATAAGTTTAAAAACAAATAAAATGAGAAATCAGCCAAGAAAGCATATTAGTATTTTTCACAATGGGGAAATCTACCATTACTCAAATAGTAAAAATAAAGTTGTAAAATAAATGCCTGCTGCCTACGCTAAGCACTACTAAGGAAAAGACATAACCGTTTACTATGGGGCAATGCCAAAATAATCGCAAAAAAAATAATCACCCTCTCACTGAGCTTAATTACCTTTGCGTTGTTTACTACCGCACAACTTAGTATTGCGGGCAGCAATAATCCTTTATTATCAGAACCCGACATTTTAAAAGCGTTAATGAAAAACAACGATGTTTTATTAAAAAATGTCACACATTGTAACGGCGTTGGGATCAGTGAGAACGACAAAACAATAGGCGATTACATTAGTGGCTTTTGGGCATTCCATACAAATAAAAATGGCAATAACTGGCTAGATATTAAAGTGTCAAAAATTTCGGATATATTATTTCTGGCAAAAGTTATGATTTACCGAAAAAGCAAACAAGACAACTGGGGCTGGGGGTATCTTTTAAACTGGATAAAAATAAAAATGTGATGCGTGGTAGTTTTAGTTGTTTGGGGAGTGGTTAAAGCAATATGGATTGAAGTCTAAATACGTTTTTTATATTTCTAATACCTGGATAAATTCAGCCGCAACGACAAAGCTATCGGCATCTTCTTCCTTTATTTCTATCGTATCGTATTCTGGATTATCGGGGCGCAGTTCGATTTTACTATGAGTCCACCCATTTTCTGGATCTGTTATTTTCTCACTAAAATAACGCTTAACCGTAAAAGAAGTTTGCATATCCGGATCAATGACGCCATCCTTTTTCACTAGGACAATTCTGTTTGAACGTGAGCCAACTACACCGTATTGGAATAAACAATAACTTCCATCAGGTATAGTGGGTTCCATTGAATAGCCTTTTATTTGAGCAATAAAAAAATCTTTTGTTAGCACACCAGTATAGTTAACCATAGGCATATTTAACCATGATGAAGGCTCCGCATATATTTCTGAATCTTCAAAATTTCCTGCGGCAACTTCAATGGGGTACAAAGGAAGAAAAGAACTGAATTTATCAGACTCTTTTATATTCTCAGTAAAAACTGGCTGCTCCGCTTCAACAACCTGAACCTTATTATTTTCATGATACACCCAACCTGAACTAAAGCCATTAAAACTGGCTATTTCATGAAGCGGTTTGATTGTGGATTTAAAAGCACTGCTAACAATCGATTGATCGGATAAATCTTCATAACTTTCTATATGCAAGTCCGATAAATAAGTCTGCATAAACTTTTGCCATTTTTTCTCAGTATATATTTCTTTAGCTGTTTGAATTGCTATAAACTGTTCTTCAATAAAGCCATCAAGATAAGATAAACTTGGCAAATTATTGCTTTTAGATGAATTTGCAGAACTGGAAACAGGTATCAAGTTCCATAACTGGTTATGCGTTACAAATGTCCAGGGTAAAAAATGATCCAAAGCAAAGTCATCAAGGCTATTTTTACTATATATACATTTTAATCCCTTGTGTTTTAAAATATTTATCCAATACTGTGTTTCACTTGTCATGGCAACCCGACTCAGAATTGGCAGTATCTTTTTAGGAATACTAGGCACGGACGGGTTGCGGTTTTGCAAATAATCACACCAATACCATTTAGCCCAACCTTCAATAACCGGCATATTATTTTGCATGTATTCACGCCAACTGGCATCGACCTTAATGGATTTATCCGTAAAAGAATATAACGGAATATTTTCCAGATTCTGTTTATTTGCAAGCTCTATAATTTTCCTGTTTTTTTTATTCTCTTGTATTCCTTTAAGTTCATTAACATAAAAAGGCGTTAATAACCGATATGGCACATGATTAAGTAAGCTTCCAATATTATTTCTACTCATATTTAACCAGTCAAACAGCTCCATTCGAAGCTGCCCGATTGTTGTCGAGGTAATGGGACCCGCTTCAAAAATTATTTTTCTTTCTCGGACAAAAATACCAAGAATATTTGCACATTGATCCTGCACTCCCAGAGACAACCTGAAATATTGATGTGGAAACCAGGCAATTGATAACATACCGACCGCTAAATCAACATAGGTAATTTCAGTTGAAGCGCTATCTGACTTTCCAATTTCTTTTATTTTCTGTATCAACGAAAGGAAGAAGAGGAATTTGTAGGAGGTTGAAGTCCGCTCAAACATTCTGGAGAAAGCAGATATATTTAAAAATGGGTTATTCGGTAAGTTATTATTCATCCCAGTAGTTTGCCTTATCTGGAATAATCCACCTGATGCCACCCCGAGGATCATCAACGTCCCCTTCTCTGCGAGGAATTAAGTGGATATGTACATGACCAATAGTTTGCCCGGCATTTTCACCGCAATTAACGCCAATATTATATGCAGTAGCTTCAAATTCTTTATCGGTTCTTTTCTTTACAGTATTTAGAAATTTTATCATGTCTATCTGCTCTACTTCCGTTAAATCAAAGTAGTTTTCAACATGCCGTTTACTTATTATTAACGTATGGCCATCTGTTAAAGGATAGCCATCCAGTTTCGCAAAAAAATATTCGGATTCTTCAATAACATCACTTTTTTTAATATTACAGAATGGACACTTCATTTTATCCCCTGGCTAAAACTATTCAATACTGGTTCAATTTCATACCTGATTAACATTACTTAATTTAACCTGCCACATAAAAAACCGCCAGTTATTGTTAGCAACATCATAGATATTCACAAAAGCTGTTTTCAACTCATTAAGCAATTAAAAGACTTTTTTTAACCAGAATTTATTTCAGACAAAAAAAATCCCGCTCGAAAGCGGGAACTTTTAGAAGTTACTACTTTTAATTTAAACTTTACGTCTTGCCACAACAAGCAAACCTAAAAGGCCTAAACCGAATAAGTATAAGGACGATACTTCAGGCACATCTATTACACAGTTGCTTTGATTAATTGAGAAGTTACCAAATCCCCAGTAAATAGGGTCGATGGTGACGGATGTTAGCGCTGAACAACCGCCATTACTGTTGTCAGCATATACTCCAAAACCCGGGGTATTATTGCGATTTACATTAAACATGGTATTGCCAAGACCCGCACCCGTAGATTCCCCTACATTCAACCATGCATTCAAACCGGTACTGCCTAGGTCGGCACCAACATTGAAAGAAAATGCACGGGTATTTTCTGGTAAAAGAATGGTAATTAAGCTCTCACCCGTTAAAAAAACATCGTAATTGAATGCTTCGCCATTGTTCCACCAGCTTACACTGTCAGCTTGATTAATAACCATCGGTGATGCATTGCCGTATCGGTTGATAAAACTCAACGAGCCACTAAGAGGTGATAAGATGCTTGTTGTGGTTCCGCTAGCGCCGGTTAAAGCAAAATCGGTCATATCATACCCACCGAGTGTTGTGGGGGTTGCCGTGCCAGTTGTATACGTTTGAAGAACCGCTGCCTGTGCACCTGACGCAAAACTTGCTAAAAAAAGAATGACTGGTAAAATTTTCATGTGTCCGCCTAAAAGTGGATATTCGCTTAACTTATTGATGAAGTGTATACGATATATGCCAAATCGTCTGTCACCTAAACGGGTTAGTCATGTTACGCAAGCGTGTTAACGGGTTAACCCATTAACAAATAAGCCAGAAGCACGCTGTGGTTGCTTACCCTTACAAAAGCATTTATTATCTGCGCTCTTTTCCATCAGCTCATGTCATTTTTCGTTCTTAAATAACTGTTTTTTATAGATATTACTCTCACACTAACTATGCCTAACGCCAAAACCCATGACTACGTTGAACAAATATGCCAGCAGGGTTGCGACATTGTGCGGCAGCACATTGAAGCACTAGAGCAAGCCACACCTAGCCCGTCTCTCGAATTACTTCAAGGCCTTAACAAGGCACAACAGCAGGAAATACTAAAAGAGCTAAAAGCCATTATGGCGGTTTATGATAATAAAGATTGCAGCGAAGACTAGAACTAGCTGATTTGCATCAAGATTCTTTTTTGATTTTTTATACTGCTACTGAGCAAGATTGCCGCACTATCGCTCGCAATGACCGGCTTTTGCTGCAAATAAAATAGGGTAGGTTAGTAAAGCAACCTGATTTCTTAATATGAAACTGAGGCTAGTTAGCTACTAACAGACTCCGCTTCATAATACGAAGCCCATTGCATTTGACTGTCGCCATAGGCAAAAAAGTGGGGGTTTAATAAACTGTCTTTGGTATTGTAGCGTAGCGGCTGTAGATTTAAGTCTACCAAATAGCCACCGGCTTCTTCCAATATGCATTGCGTTGCTGCTGTGTCCCATTCTGATGTTAGGCCAAATCGAGGGTAAACGTCTGCCCCGCCTTCGGCAACCAAGCAGGACTTTAAGGCGCTACCCAGATTGATAACCGTGCATTCGGGAAGGTTGCGCACAAAAGCAATAAATTCGTTATTAGTAAAAGACTGGCTACCGGCAACGCGCACCGGCTTGGCGCAATGTTTGGCAACGTGGATTTTCTCTGCGCTGCTGTGTGCCGAGGTTTTATAGCTCCCCTCACCCTTAAGTGCATAATACATGACCTGTAGAACCGGTGCATACACAACGCCCAGCACCGGTTGTTGGTTTTCAATTAAGGCAATATTAACGGTAAATTCGCCGTTCTTTTGAATAAACTCGCGGGTGCCGTCTAAAGGGTCTACCAACCAGTAGCGTTGCCATTTAGAGCGTTCAGAAAAAGCAGGGATGCTGTCTTCTTCTGAAAGCACCGGAATGTCGGGGGTTAACGCCTTTAAACCGGCAAGAATAATTTTATTTGCAGCTAAATCTGCCTGCGTCACCGGTGTTTGGTCTTCTTTCTTTTCGACACTGAATTCGGTTTGATAAACTTCAAGAATTTCCTCGCCTGCCATGCACGCAAGGTTTCTCACCGCTTCTAAATATGATTGTAAAGTATCCATATGAAGCGCGATTTTGACAGTTTAAGGGGGTTTTCGCCAGTGTTTTTCAGGGCTGACAGGGCGAGCTGCTCAATCTCTGGATTCCCGCCAAAACCACGCGGGAATGACGCTATTTTTTAGTCATTCTGCTAACTAATCAGCCTTGGCTTCCTTATTCCCAGTTCAGGTTAATCTCAGGTTTATATAAACTTTATTTTAATTTTTTATGCTGTTAGCTGAACAAGATTGCCGCGCTATCACTCGTAATTGCGAGAGATAGCGCGGCAATCTATACTTTTATATGGAAGCGGTAGTTAATTAACAAAAGTCAGTTTTGTTTTTAAGCGCCCTTCAAACCAGGCGTCTAGGCTTACTGTTTTAGCCGTCTGTTTCACTTTAAAACCACGCTGCGCGGCAGGTTCAACCGACACCAGCTGTAGGCTTGTTGCGCTAAAATCGACATCGATGGTGACATGAATAGGAAAGTAGCCATCCAGAAATTTGCGCATAAATGGGCCATTGGTTAAGCGGTAGCTACCATCCCTGTTTTTAAACAGTGCTTTAGACCAAGCCTCGATACACAGCCGCGCATTATCCTTCACGTTTTCCAGTTGCACGGTGTTGTTTTCTACCCAGGCTTTTTCTATTGCGTCTGACTTGATAACCTTAATGTCGCGTATGCGCTCTTTATTAAACACCACCTGTACTCGTGGAACACGATCCATATTGCTGTGGCACTGTTGCAGTTTAATCCAGCCGTTTTTTAAGCTTGTTTTATAAAGGGTAAACATATTGTGATGGTGGTGAACCGGTTTTGAAGGTTTTGTTGTCAGAAAAAATAAATCGCCTTCATTAACGTCAACCTTCTGATAGTTTGGCGGGTCAAGATCATCGCTGTTAAGCCAACGTTCCATTTCTTCTTCTGTTAAACTGTTGGCTGCAATAAAGGGGCTAAAAGTAAGCGCCAGCAAGAGAGCAGAAGTGAAGGAAATTATTTTGAATAAGTGCATCGTTAATGTTTCCATTGCATAATAATGGCCTTTAATTAATTCTAGCTTAAACTGTTTAGAATTCACGACAACAGCGGAAATCACTGCAAAATGCACTTTGAAATAACATGATGATTAACTGGGAAAACATTAAAACTGTGCTGCTGGATATGGACGGCACCTTGCTCGACCTGAATTTTGACAACCACTTCTGGCAGCACCATGTTCCCATTCGGTATGGCGAAAAAAACAACCTGAGCTTTGATAAAGCCTACGACACCTTAATGCCTATTTATAAAGAAGTAGAAGGCACTATCGACTGGTATTGCGTTGACTACTGGACAGAACGGCTGGAGCTTGATATTGCGCAGCTGAAAGCCGAAGTGGCTCATTTAATTGCGGTACACCCCTTTGTACGTGAGTTTTTAACTGCGTTAAAGCAAAACAATATTGAGACTGCACTGGTCACCAACGCCCACCAGAAAAGCCTAGCGCTAAAACTCGAAAAAACACAACTGCATCATTATTTTGACCACATCGTTTGTGCGCATGATTTTGGCATGCCAAAAGAGCAACAGGCTTTCTGGGGTAAATTAAAACAACAAATCCCTTACGAGAATAACTCGACCTTATTTGTTGACGATAGCTTATCGGTACTACGCTCGGCGCAAAAATACGGTATTCAATACTTACTTTCAATTTACAAACCCGATACCCAGCAAGCGATTAAAGACGTTGATGAGTTTGATGCGATACATAGTTTTGAAGAAATTATGCCGGAAATTGTTTAGCCACAACAAAAAGCCTGCCCCATGAAGTGCTTTGGGTACACAACGAAAAACTTCCTCGTCATTTCCGCCTTCGTGCACTGCTGCCTAGGATAAACTTTATACCCGTCATTCCCGCACCGGCGGGAATCTAGGACATAGATAAACAGCCTTATTTTATTCTTTCTGGATTCCCGCCTCCGAGGGAATGACGTTTATTGTTATCAAGTCTCTCTTTTTATAATTCATCTTTTGCGCTGATTAGAGTGCATAAAAATTAAAAACTAACTTTTTATCCCAGACAGTAGTGCGCCTTCGTGGAAGTGATGATGGGATAAATTTTAACTCGTAAAACGATCATCCCATTTCTTAAACCGTTTTCTGCAATACTTATCCAGCTCCTGATAAGTTTTAAAATAAAACTGAAACCCTTTTTCAGCCGGCTCATCAAATTCACAATAGTCATTTGAATAATCCCGGCACAGTTGTGGCCGAGTATCATAAATACCGCACTGGCCTTTCGCACCTAAAAACTGGCATTTATTATTCACCAACAAAAACCATTCGCCTTCATCTTTGTAAACTTGAATATTTTTGTGTGCCATTTGCCAAAGTAGGTGATCAAAGTCATCTTTGGTTCTGGGGGTACCCATTTGCTGCGTTGTATACACGCAGCATTTAGTTCCTATACAAAAACTGCATTTATTGTCTACGGTTATTTCAACTTTAATGTTAGATTGCTTGCTCATAAGTGTTTTATTAAACCTGTTCCTGCTTTATATTATAAGGTATGGATATCAAAAAAATTCGCCAACGGCTAAACCATAACTCGGAAATTGCCCAAACCATTGTCCGTTTAGGGATTTGGCTGTTTGCAAGCACCTATATTGGCCTAGGGATTCAGTACGGCTATTTTAGCGCACCCCCCATTGATTTCATTATTTTTTTAGGCGGCTTTCTTTTTATTACCATCGCCAATGCCATTAGCGTTATTATTTACCCAGATGTACCCCTGCGGCGTTATTTAATGGTGCCCATTGACCTTGGCTCGGTAACTTATTCTATGGTGTTAACCAGCACCAGCGCATTTGGGGCATTTTATCTGCTCTACCCGTGGATATTTATTGGCTATGGTATACGTTATGGCCGTGGGCTGCTATTAGCTGCGGTTATTGCCGGTTTTATCGGTTATCAATGGCTGTTGATAAGTGAAGGTTACTGGCAAAACGACACGTCCACTTCGTTGGTTTATAGTATTTTTCTTATTATTATGCCGCTCTACCTTAATCGTATGCTTAAAAGTTTACAGGAAGCACGCAAAATGGCCGACACCGCCAATAATGCTAAAAGCGAATTTCTTGCAACCATGAGCCATGAAATTCGCACGCCGATGAGCGGTATTATCGGCATGACTAATTTACTTCACAGCACAAAGCTCAATGAACAACAGCAAGACTATGTTGATTCACTGGATGAATCCGCAACCGCACTGCATTCATTAATTAACGATATTTTAGACCTATCAAAGATTGAAGCCGGTAAATTTGTAATGGATAACGAACCCTTTAATCTGCCGAAAGTAATCAAAGGTGTAAACGATATGTTTACCCCCATTACACACAATAAAGGCCTGGCGCTCAAAACCCATTACGACAAAAAATTACCTGTTACTTTTATTGGTGATGCCAATCGCCTGCGACAGATTCTACTTAACCTTCTCAGTAATGCCATTAAATTCACACCCAGCGGTAGCATCACCATTAATGTTAAGTTAATTAACAAAGACGAATTAATCTGTCGGGTTCGTATTGAAATTATCGACACAGGTATTGGTATTAAACCTCATCACTTGCAAAATATCTTCGACCCCTTTTACCAATGCAAAAATAATGTAAAAGAAGCCGGTACTGGCTTAGGCACAGCCATTGTTCAAAATCTTGTGTCACTTATGAAAGGCCGGGTAGATGTACATAGCGAACAAGGTAAAGGCTCTACTTTCTGGATTGAAATCCCTTGGGAGTACGAGCAGGGAAATTCACAACAAACTAACGCCAATGAATTAAATGCTCATGCACAAAAAACCACGCAACCCTTAGCTGTTCTTGTTGCAGAAGACAGCCTGATTAATGCCAAAGTTATCAGCGCATTTTTAAAAGAGGCCGGCCATACCATTACCCATGTTGAAAATGGCGCACTCGCCGTAGAGCAATTACTTAACAATAAATTTGATCTTGTTATTATGGATATGCGCATGCCTGAAATGGACGGGCTGGAAGCCACAAAAAAATGGCGACAGTATGAAGGGAGCGCAGTCCCTATACCCATCATCGCATTAACCGCAAATGCAACAGCGGAAGACCAGCAAGCCTGCCTCAAAGCGGGTATGAACAAATTTTTAACAAAACCGGTTGATAAACAAAAGCTTTATGATGTTATTGCGGAGCTTGTTTAATACTTATTAACAGCCGGTTTAAGTAACAAAACAGATTGCTTCGCGCCTGCCACGTTTGCTCGCAGCTAAAGGTTCACCGCAACGACAAAAGTGGGCATTGCGAGCGATAGCGCGGCAACTTTGCTCAATAACAGTATAAAAATCAAAGAGAAAACTTACACAAACTAGATGTTAATTAATAATTTTTTATCTCGACGCCGACTGGCTTTCTCTAAAATAGAAACTCGTCGCAAATGACTAGCCGAACCCCACTCTATAATCTCATCAACATGGCGAAAACAACTTAGGCAAATGTCCTCTTCATTCAAACAGCACAACGAATGCAAGGCGATTCAAGCCGATTATTTAACTTGTGGTTTCATTTTACTGTCATACAAAAATGTTCGCTGTGGTACTATTTAAAAACACATTCAACATAACCACTTATATTATGAAACAAATATTAAGAAAAATCTTTGCCCCCGTCCTAAATATTTTTGAAAGCGGTAACGAACCTTACGCTATCAAACCCCTTAGCCGAAAAATTCTGATTGTGATCAGTGTTTTGTTTAGTGGGCTTGCAAGTGTTGTTTTATATTTAATGCCCGATGACGCAGACCCCGGTTATTTTCTACCTGTTGTTATTTTTGGCAGCATTGCATTTATTGGCTTTATTGTCGGGTTTTTAGGTACCGATAGAGCCGTTGCGAAGATTTGGGGGAGCAGATCTTAAAGAATGATAATAACTAAATTCATATAATTAAGTTTTGCCGTCACTTCTGCCTTTGCGCACTACTGTCAGGAATAACAGACTAGAAAAATTAAATTTCTAACCAAAACGTAACCGGCCCGTCATTCACAAGGCTTACTTGCATATCCGCGCCAAACTGCCCACTGGCATTGTTCGAATGTTGTTGCTCTGCATCATGCAGAACCCGATTAAATAACTGCTCACCCAGTTCAGGTGATGCACCACGACTAAAACCCGGCCGGTTGCCTTTTTTTGTATCAGCGACCAAGGTAAATTGTGACACCCACAGCACCCCACCGTTGATATTTTTTACTGACAAATTCATTTTGTCTTGCTCGTCTGCAAACACACGGTAGTTTAAAACGCGCTCAACCAGCCGTTTAGCTTTTATATTATCGTCTTGTTTTTCGACGCCAACCAGTACCAGCAAACCTTGCTTGATCTCAGCGATGGTTTTTTCTTTAACGCTCACGCTAGCATGCTTAACGCGTTGAATTAAAGCTATCATTTTATTTTACTTAACATTTTATCGGTGGCCTTAACCAGTGCATCGATAATACTAGGCTCCATTGCCGAGTGACCGGCATCGGGAATAATATCCAACTCCGATGCAGGCAGAGCCTGATGTAAATCCCAAGCCGATTCCATTGGGCAAACAACATCATAACGGCCTTGCACAATAATGCAGGGAACGTCTTTTATCTTATCTGTATTGTTTAAAAGTTGATTCGGCTCTAAAAAACTATTGTTCATAAAATAATGGCATTCAATCCGCGCTAAACTGACTGCCGTATGTAAGTTACCAAAACTGTTCACTACCTCTGTGCTTGGTTTAAGTGTCGAAGTCCGTCCTTCCCAGATTGACCATGCCTTTGCCGCCTTGGTTCGAGTAAGATCATTGTCGCTGGTTAAGCGTTTGTAATAGGCGACGACCATATTGTCACGTTCATCTTTCGGAATAGGTTGGCAATAGTCCTGCCAGGCATCGGGGAACAGGCGGCTTGTGCCTTGCTGGTAGAACCAGTCAATCTCCTGTGGACGGCATAAAAAAATGCCGCGCAAAACCATCGCTAATACTTTTTCCGGATGGGTTTGTGCATAAACCAGCGCAAGAGTGGAACCCCATGAACCACCAAATAACACCCACTTGTCTATATTAAGATGCACACGAATGGCTTCCATATCAGACACTAAATGCGGCGTGGTGTTATTTTCTAAACTTGCATGCGGGGTCGACTGGCCAGCACCGCGTTGGTCAAATAAGATAATATGATATTTTTCAGGATCAAAAAAACGCCGATGACACTCTGCACAACCTGCACCCGGACCCCCATGAATAAACACAACAGGAACACCATCGGCCGAACCCGATTCTTCAATATACAGTTCATGGATATCACCGACTTTTAAGCGATGCGTTTGGTAAGGCTTAATCTTCGGGTAAAAAATCCGCATGGCTAATCAACAACAACCTTGCTACTAAAATTTTTGATACTCACAAGCCCCATTAGCAACAAACCAGCCAAAATAGCAAAAGGGCCGATGCCGGTGTCAAGCAAGGTGAATGCCCAGCCAAAACCAAAAACAGTTCCTAAATACAACATCCCCGAATGCATCACCGTACCAATAATAAACAACCAGCTAATCAGTTGTTTTAACCATGCGGCGGCGGCAATAAAACAAAGCGTGAGCCCAGCAATAATATTGAGCACCGACTCCAAATTGCCGTGTGCATGTGGGCCACCTTTAATGGCATCAATCTCAGCCTCGGTATTATTGAGTTTGTTTATCCCTAAAATACCCGCGGTATTAGCCTTTGCAATTTGCATGGCACTGAGTGGCTCCAGCTCTTCTTCAAAATCACTGCCTTTTAAAGCCTGCAAACGCCCCACGCTGACCTGCTTTTCCTGTGCGGCTTTGCCAAAACCTTCGTATTTATCGACCATTACAACACCTAATGAGGCCGTAAAAACTAAATATATAAATCCAAATGCGATATTTTTTTGCCCAATCATTTAACTATTCCTCTATTTTTATACTGCGTTATTCTTGTTCCATCATCACTAAAACATACTCCACCCACCCGAAAGGCGCAACACCCTAATTTCGAGTAAAATCCAGCTCATTTACTGACTTAAAGGCACATTTACTATTCGCAGCTTTTGCCCAAATAATGATATTATATAAGGTATCACTAAAATTCGGCTATCACAGCATCCGTTAAGCACAAGAAAGTTAAGATTATGACCATGAAGTACAAAACAGACGACCTGCGTATTACCGGCCTGCAAGAGGTCATTCCGCCACAGCAATTACTGAATGATGTAAAAGTAAGCGATGTGGGGCGCAAAACCATTTTTGATACCCGTAATGCCATTCACAATATTCTAACGGGCAAAGATGACCGTGTACTAGTGATTGTTGGCCCGTGCTCTGTGCATGACCCGAAAGCTGCGCTTGAATATGCCGAGCATTTAAAACAAGCGCGTGACGAACATGAAAAAGATTTGCTTATTGTAATGCGTGTGTACTTCGAAAAACCCCGCACCACCGTCGGTTGGAAAGGTTTAATTAACGACCCAAGTCTTGACGACAGCTACGAAATTAATAAAGGGCTGCATCTAGCAAGAACCCTGCTGGCTAATATTAATGACATGGGGATTCCGGCTGGAACTGAATTCCTCGATTTAATCACCCCGCAATACCTCGCCGACTTAATCAGTTGGGGTGCGATTGGCGCACGTACAACAGAAAGCCAAGTACATCGTGAACTGGCATCCGGTTTATCCTGCCCAGTTGGTTTTAAAAACGGTACCGACGGAACTTTAAAAGTAGCTGTCGATGCACTCACTTCCGCCAGCCAGCCACACAGTTTCCTGTCGCTCACCAAGCAAGGTCACTCAGCCATTTTCACCACCACCGGTAATGATGACGTGCATATTATTTTACGTGGCGGCAAACAACCTAACTATGATGCAGACAGTGTCAACGTTGCAGCCAAACAATTAAATGCCGCCAAGCTATCCGAAAAGATTATGATTGATGCCAGCCATGCCAATAGTGAAAAGCAATTCCAACGTCAAATTGAAGTGAGTAAAAACATTGCCGAGCAAATTGCAAACGGTGACAACCGCATTATTGGGGTTATGCTCGAAAGCCACTTGGTTGAAGGCCGACAAAACGTGACCAATGGAAAAGAGCTTGCTTATGGCCAGAGCATTACCGATGCCTGCATTAGCTGGGAAAACACCGTGCCGGTATTACAACAACTGGGCACAGCAGTGCAGCAGCGCCGTAAAAAATAAAAGCCAACAAAGAGAAAACCATGAATATTGTTGTACCCGACAGCCAACTGTTACCCACTGATGTTGAATTCCCACCGCTTGCCGCTAATAAATTTGGCTGGCAACAATTTTTAGGGCTGGACAGAGAAGAATTAAAAGAACGCTGCTGGCGTAGCCACTGTGTGGTCACGCTCAATACGCCACTGGATGCCGAACTGCTTAATAGTATGGCAAAGCTCGAGCTTTTAGTGATTGCCAATACCAATGTAAGTCTTGTTGATATGCAAACCGCCGAGAAAAATAATATCACTGTTTGCCAAGTACCCGATCTCGAACCGGCGCAATTTGACATCAACAACCCGCAACAGGCACAACAACTCTGCAACACCGTGGTAAGCATAATTGACCACTACATGCAGACGAAATAATTCACTTCTGGAAATACACCGAAAAACAATTTCATGCTAGAATCACCTCACAGCGCCCGTAGCTCAGCTGGATAGAGTAACTGGCTTCGAACCAGTTGGTCGGGAGTTCGAATCTCTCCGGGCGCGCCATAAAATCAATGGGTTGCAGTTGATGCAGCTCCTTCGTTATTTCTTAAGTCACCAATACGTCACCATTAAAACATCTACAAAACCCATTAAGTTAGCTAAAATTTAATCAATATAGCTGTAGTTTTTTATTCATTTATCTATTGTTTTCTTGTTTATGGTAATAAAGGATATACACTACACATTCAGCTATTTCGTGCGAAGGCCTTTAGTGAAATGAGAACATTGGGATCAAAACTTATATTTTTTGTAACTAGCGTTGCGGCTTTCGTAAGAAAGTTTAGTTTGTTCCCCACTGCACCGAAAAATACTGATGGCGCGAAATATAATGCCAGAATGCATAGTAAGGTATATGGAGCCAGGCCAGTAAAAGTTCATTGTGCTACGCCTTATTTATTAAAGCATTTTTATGCTTCAGATGAAGAGCATAATGATAGTAGTTATTCAGATATTTCTAATATAGACAAAAAATAAGACTTGATAATTTGATCCGAATTTACTATATTTAATTCAACGCCGATTTGAGTTCAGCTTGCGGGCGTTTAATAAATACAGCTAAAGAGGTGTTTAAGAATTAGAAGCCCGATTTAGCGCAAGCTGATCGGGTTTTTTTATGCCTAAAGCAAAGAGAAATATATGAACCGATGTATATGTATTTTCAGTGTTTTTATGATCGCCGCATTAACCGGTTGTACGGTAAATAAAGGCGGGGGAGTACGCCGCCACATCATTGAAATCCCTGACTATGGCTGTATACCCGATAGTTATGTATACGAATGTGGTGTTGTTAATGCCTCAGAAGCAGTGCCAATTGACGAAATAGTAACTTAACAGAAGGATATAAGACGATGACAAATGAAAACAACAAGTTCAAAAAAGTTCGAGATCTAAAAATGACATCAGCCGCGCCTGATGATCCTATCTATCAATCAGGTTATGTTGTTGGTAGCCAATCAGCTGGGACTCCAGAGAAGAAGGGATTGCAGCCTGCAACAACAAAATTGAGCGATGGGGGCGATATAATTCAACCTGCCACATCGGAAAACAGAAAGGGCTTCGTGATTATTGGGACACCGGATATCAAGAACAAGCCATCCAAACCAAAAAAACCACAGGGACGATTACCTCACCAGTACCCCTATCTCGATTAAATGTGATGGGAGTTGGAATAAAAGGTGTTTAATCTTTATTCAGGAGTATTAATTTAGGTTTATAATTACAATATAGATATTTTCGGGGAGAAGAATATGATAAAGAATATATTTGTTGCCATTATAACATCAGGGCTTCTTGTGGGGTGCGCAAGCGCTACATTAGCTGGGTTTCATGATCCCGCTTATAAAGGGAGACAATTCAAACACATTTTAGTTGTGACCGATAATCTTGGTTTGCAAGAAGCTGATTATTTACAAAAAAGATTTTGTAAAACAGTAAACCGTTTCACTAAAACAAAATGTTCAACCGAACTTTCTTTTTACCTTCCAACACGTGATTACACTCCAAAAGAGCGTAAAGCCATCTTAAATCAATCGGGTGTCGATAGTATTTTACTCTATTCTAGAAATAAAGATGAAAAAGGTATTAAAGGACATTCGCAAATCTCATTTAATGTTGCAGAAGTATTTGGGGCTGGACCAAGCTCAATGAATATAACTGGCCCCGGTTTTTCCAATACACGTACTGCTGGTTTCAGAGTAGTGTTAATTGATGTTGCCAATTATAAAAAGGCTTGGGTTGCGGGTGTAACAACTTCAGGTTCTGATGGCGCTGCTTCTGATGAAAATATCTTATGGACAACCACTAATCGTGTTTATAATGCATTAAAGTCAGCTAATCTGATCTTACGATAAATGCGCTACTTTTTGTGTATCTCAACAATTGTTGAGCCTTGGATATTTAGAAGAAATAATGAGATGTATATGTTTATATAAAATTGTTAATGAAACTCTAGCAGAGGTGTTATGGGGTAGAGATCACAATGATAATGAAACTTCAAAAAATAAACTTAAAAGCTATCGAAGTTAATTTATGTTTAGGGTTCTCTAGAAATTATAATTGGCAAGGGCTTAATACTGTAAAGGAGGCAACTGAATGTCAAACAAGAAATGTCATAATTGCCGCGTCGTGGATAGCGTTCATCGAAAGGATGAAGGACGTAGCAAATTAGTATGGGCATTTGGCCCAAATGATGATGATGGACTACAAATGCACTTTATATATTGCAGAGCCTGTGGTTTTGTAAACGTATACAAACCAGGGTGGTTTGGAAATATAAAGTTTAATAGCTGTATGGATGCAAGGGAAGTTTATAATGCTTATCAGAATGGACAGATGCGGCGTGAGGAAATGGGAATATTTGCCGGCAAAATTCAACAAGCATTAATTGAGGATGGAATTTTACCAAGCGATTGGGAAATCGTCTGAGAAATATGGAAGAAAAAATATCATGAGCAGGAATAATTGTAGAACATCTATCTATATTGTTGCGTCACTGTTTTTTTGGTTAGGTGACGCACAAGCAGGCTGGTTTGATCCAGATTGTGACATGTCCGAATTTAATGGCAGCAAAAAGCTGCGTCATGTAGATCAATATTCTTCTTTTAGTATAACAACGCCTACCTCCTGGTCAGTTAAAAAGAAAAAAGAGGGTGGGTATAGCGAAATGATCCTAAAGTCTGAGGGTGCCTGCAAGATCACAATACTTATAAGTTCTCGCCCTTTAGAGCAGAACGAAATAAGCGTAACAACAATTCAACTGATTGACTCTATGTTGAAATCATCACTTGATCATTTACGCTCTCAAGGGCACAAAATCATGAATTATGGAAAATACAAAGAGTTCAAGCCAGGATGGCCTTCATTTGTAATTGTATCTGGTGGATCTGGCGGCAATAGGATTTCAACATCATATGGAACAGTCGTCAAAAATAGAAATTTCTCTATCTTGGCACTTACGAGAAATAATCAGCATAGTGAAGATCTGGCGAACATCCTACGAAATGTTATTGATTCAGTTGAAATATTCTGAGCCTAAGCTGGAGGGAGAGGGCTCAATGAGTATCAAAAAGCTACTCGCGGACTGCCATAGGCGTTAGGTATAAATAAAAATGCAATAAACTGTCAGAACAGGTCTGAGCTCCTACAACTCATAAGTAACTCCATAGTTGCACTGGTTACTAACTAGTTGGTCGGGAGTTCGAATCTCTCTGGGCACGCCACTTTGAAAATAGAATCCCATCAAACCCAAAGTTAATCCAAATCCACTTTGACAAATCTGCCTGAATCGATACAATGCACACCTGTTTAGTAATAGTCGCGTAGCTCAGTTGGTTAGAGCACTACCTCGACATGGTAGGGGTCGTCGGTTCGAATCCGACCGCGACTACCAAATTCTCTGTGAAACAGTTATCACGACTGCAATAAACTGCGTATTCTATTTAATAAAGTTTTCGTATTATACGGTTTTTGTAGCACATTTTTCGAAAGGGCTTTATCGACTTCACTGGTACGCTCGCCACTGGCATAACCACTCGCTAACTGAATTTTTATAGCGGGGTATTTTCTCAGCACAATGGCCGCAAGTGCATACCCATCCATATCTGGCATAACGATATCCGAAAGCAGTAAATCAATGTGTTCTGCCGCCATTATTTCCAGTGCTTGTTCCGCACACTCTGCGCGAAAAATAGGGTATCCTTGCTGAATTAATATTTCACACGTTAAATTAAGCAGTGCCGCCTCGTCGTCGACAACAAGAATGGTTTCTCTGCCTTTTACGCTCGCGCTGCTTTTAACCTCAACTTGATCTTTATTGATATCTTCGCCCTCATAGCGGGGAAAATATAGAGCAAATCGTGTACCTTGGTTCTGTGTCGAGTCAACCCAAATAGCGC